>Ga0172379_10000559_pt1 | contig 91462 bp, 95 predicted proteins | sample GrowelOW334metaG_FD_119756 | JGI IMG/M metagenome (GOLD analysis project Ga0172379, IMG submission 119756) | Groundwater microbial communities from an aquifer near a municipal landfill in Southern Ontario, Canada - Groundwater well OW334 metaG | ecosystem: Environmental > Aquatic > Deep...
CCCTCGTTCTTTTTCTTGTCGATTTGGCAAAGGCACGCACAAGGGCGTGGCAGTTTTGGAACAAATGCAACGGCAAATTAGTCAAAATTATTCACGCTCCGGCTTTGCCCTTAAATGCGACGTAAAAAAATTCTTCGACACCATTGATCACTCGTTTCTTCTCACAATTATTAAAAGGAGGATCTCTGACCAAAATGCCATATGGCTTCTAGAAGAAATTATTGAAAGTTTTTTGAGCGAATATTCAGATCTATTTAATCGTCGTGGTGTACCAATTGGCAACCTCACCTCCCAGCTCTTTGCCAACGTATACATGAATGAGTTCGATCAGTTCGTAAAGCATGAGCTTAAGATTAAAAATTATGTTCGATATACCGATGACTTTATTGTTGTCTCAGAAGATATTGATTACCTCCTCGGCGTAATCAGGCCAATGGCCAAGTTTTTAAAGGCAAATCTCGGCCTGTCTCTCCACCCAGAAAAGGTGAGTCTTGGCAAAATATCCCAAGGCACCGATTTCCTTGGTTATGTTCTCTTACCCCATCACCGTCGTCTAAGAAAAAGAAGCGAACGACGAATGTGGCGAAAACTTGAACTCAAAAAGGAAAATTACCAAAATGGGCTAATTCCAAATAATAGTTACAAGGGGGCAATTAATTCATATTTGGGGGTACTGTCTCATGCAAATGCACGCAGACAAAGTAAAGAAATTTTAAATAAATTCTGGTTTATAGTGGCGACAAAATAACCGATAGGACGTAGATTCTATCGGTTATTTTGTTTTTTACCAAATTTAATTATTTAATTCCCTCTAGAAATTCAAAAACTTTTTCATTCACAATCAAACCAGCGGCATAAGACTTGAGACGGTCATCAGGAATATCTTTGTATTGATTCTTTAAGTAGTCTACTTCGTTCTTGAGCTCATCTTCGGGGGCGGTGATATTTTCTAAGTGGGCAATCTCACCTAAGATAAGACCGAAGGCAACACGCTCGCGGGCTTGCTTGCCCCAAGAGTCGCGCAATTCTTCCTTAGTCTTCTTGAGATGGGTTAGGTAGTCGTCGAAATTCATACCCATATAACCAATTTGCCCCTCCATCTCGGCGAGCATCTTGTCTTTCTCGTTTTCAATGAAGACCTTAGCCATTTTGATCTCAGAGTCGGCAATGACTCCTTCAACAATCCCAACTCTTTTTTTGTCTTTGGCCTTGTTCGCTTTTTCTAAGACGAGATTTTCTTTAATCTTTGCTTTAAGCTCGTCGAGAGTCTTGAATTGACCCAAACTTTTGGCAAAGTCGTCATTAAGTTCAGGTAATTCGGCCGGAGCGTCATAATCATGCTCACATTTCTCGCCTTCTTTGTGCTCATGGTGGCTGTGTTCAGCACTGCTGCGGCTTCTTCTTAATTCCTCGAGGACTTTTACAACTTCTTCATCGTTGGCCTCGAGGCTCTCTTCTGGCTTAGCGTTAACTTCTTTGGCGATTTTTTTATAATCACCAATTTTTACTTCAGGCATAATGGCCGTGTTAATTTTGAAACCAAGCGGATTACCGGCCGCAATTTTAGTAATGGTAATTTCGGGGCGACCCAAGGCCATGATCTTATTCTCAGTAATGATTTGTAAATATAATTCAGAGATAGCTTGCTGTGCCATTTCCCAGAGGATTTTTTCTTCGCCGAGCTTCTCAATGAGAACATTCTCAGGGATATGCCCGGGTCTGAAGCCATCGATCTTGGCATCTTGGCCAAGAGCTTTAAGGGCCTTCTCACGATAGGTCTCAAATTCAGCAACTGCTAATTCTCCAGTAATTTCTAGCTCGCCCTCTTCGGCTGGGCTAATTTTAAGATCAGTAGGAATAGTCATAAGGATGTTTATTGAACTGGTAATTCGATAGTGGTCGTAGTGCTCTCTACTTCAGGGGTGACTAGACCGCTCTGCTCAATCTGAGGATTTTCTTGAACAGTGGCTTCAGTGTTAGCTTCTTTGTTATAGAGTTGACCGAAAAAGACATACCAGCCACCAAAAAAGATAATAACAACAACAAGAGCGATAACAATTGCGATATTTGTGTTTTCTTTGTCCATATAATATTTTATTTTTCTAATAATTCGAGCATTTTTTTAATTTTACTATGCGACAATCTTAAATCTCGGATAATTGATTTAACAAGGTTCTTTGTCTCGGTCCAGTTGGCCTTGGGAGCATTTTCTGGGGTGAGGCTTAACTTGAGCCTATCTATTTCCGCTTGGTTTTTTGTGAGGATTATCTTGATTTCGGCTAAGCGGATGTTGAGCAAAGCTTCGTTATTGCTGTGGTTTGGTAGCTTCTGAATTTCTAATACAACACTGTCGTAAAGTTTCTGGCTCCGCTCGTGGGAATAACTGAGATTCGTTATCATCATTTTCCCATAATTTTCTGCTCGGCTGGCCTGCATTTTTTGCCACTTCGTCTCAGCTCCGGCTAGAACCGGGAACTCGAGTAAGCAGATTAAAATTAAGAGTACTTTATTCTTCATTAGTTGTAGTTTCTTTGTCACTGGTCTTTTCTTCTTCCTCCTCTTCTTCAGATTCAGGAGAGCTGATATCAATTTTCCAACCGGTTAATTTGGCAGCGAGACGGGCATTTTGCCCACCCTTACCAACAGCGAGGGAGAATTGGTCGGCATCAACCTCAATTTGGGCCTCCTTGTTTTCCTCATCGAGGGAAAGGCTATTAACCTTAGCTGGGGAGAGGGCATTAGCGATGAAGGTCTCTGGAGCTTCGGACCACTCAATGATATCTAATTTCTCACCACCAAGTTCATTGATAACGGCGGTAACGCGGGCCCCACGTTGCCCAACACAAGAACCGACAGGGTCAATATTGGGAGCGTTAGAAGCGACAGCGACTTTAGAGCGAGACCCAGCCTCACGAGCGACGGCCTTGATCTCAACGACACCACTAGCAATTTCTGGCGCTTCAGCAGCGAATAGTAATTCAACAAATTTAGGATGGGAGCGAGAGAGACGGAGGTTAATACCACGAGGAGTTTCCTCTACTTGATAGAGATAAGCTCGGATTCTTTCTCCTGGGCGATAAAATTCACCGGGAATCTGGTCGTCACGCAAGAGGACACCAACCGCTCGGCCAAGATCAACAAAGACGGTTCCGCGGTCAACTTTTTGGACTGAACCACTAAGGATTACGCCAACTTGATCTTGGTATTCACCAAGGGTACTCTCTTTCTCTGCTTCACGAAGGCGTTGGATAATGACTTGTTTGGCTGTCTGGGCAGCAATACGGCCATAATCATCCTTGGCTTCTAAAGGAAAGACGATCTCATCGCCAACCTGGGAGTCCTTCTTGATCTTACGGGCATCGGCAACGGTTATATGGTGCTCGGAGTTGAACTTAGGACGTTCGTCTTCGTCATCTTCGCGTTCCTCATCTTCCATGCGAGCAGTGGTCTCGTCGGCCACAATTTTTACTTGGTAGAAACTAGTAACGCCAGTGTCCAGGTCGAATTTGGCCCGGATAATTTGACCCTTTTTGCCGTAGTCTTTTTTATAGGCCGCGACAAGGGAATCCTCAATAGCGGTGAGGATTTTCTCTTTGGGGATATGCCTTTCCTCTTCCATTTGTTCGAGGCCGGCACGTAGTGCTTTAAGATCGATCATATAATTTAATTTTAGTCTCGCCGAGCGAGATATTATTAATAATAAAATTGGGTAAAAAAATGGTCCGTTGGGACACAACAGACTACTACATTAATAGTAAACTTTTTTTATAATATGTCAACTTATCAACAGCCCTAAGGCCATTTTGGGTTGTTATGTGCTTAGTTATTAAGATATAATTAGGGCATCTAATTATTAGTCTCTAAATTTATTTATATATGAAGTCTTCACCAGAAAATTTTGTTGCGAGAGCCGGCAAGCGCCCCTTGGGTCTCATTGTTGCCGTTGCTGTTGTTTTGATTATTATAATTATTCTGGTGATCTTGTCAGGCAAAGGTTTTCTTAAATCTCCAGCTGATTTAAACCAAAGCGGGGTCCTGACTGATACTCAAAAAATAGAGGCCCTCCAAAGTCTTCCCATGGGTGAGGCTCCTATCTCTGATGCCGAGAAGATAAAGGCACTCACTGATCTTCCCCTGGTCCAAGATTCTATCTCTGATGCCGAGAAGCTCAGAGCTCTAAATAGCCTATAAATTTATTATTAACTATTTTATTAAAATGATTACAAAAAATTTAAAATTGTTCGTTCTCGTCTTCTTCTCAGGAATTGCCCTGTCTTTAAGTCTGGTAGTAATGGCTATTGATATCCCAGCAACTCCTCCTGTCAGTACTCCCCCCCATTGTGATCCTGCTGTCGATGGCCCTGGTTGTTATTCTCCTGTCAACGTTAGTGCTGTAACCCAAAATAAGCCAGGCAAATTGCAGTTGGGCATATTGTATTTGAACGAAGGCTTTATTCCCGGCAGTACCCCAACCACAACTCTCAGTAATACCTTTGCCTCTATCGTTTCGGGTTATGGCTATTTGAATATTTTTGGACGAGGAACGCCGGCCAATCGTACCGTTAAGATTTGGGAGAATTTAATTGTCCCAGGCAATATTTATGCCAAGAACTATTATATTTGTTCTGGTGATGGTACTAATTGTAATCAATTTACTGGCGGAAGCTCTTATTGGGTTAAGAATGGCGAAGGAGAAATAATCACTCCTTATAAAGTGGGTATTTCTGGGGCAAATCCTAGTAGTGGCCTTGATTTGGCTATTGGGGATCCTAATGTTGGAATTAGGGTTTCTACGACGACAGGCTTGATGTCTATATATAATGGTATTTCACGGCTGACGATCTCTTCCACCGGGGTTATCTCTGTCCCAGAGTCTAAGCCTATTATTCTCGGGGCTGGGACGTTGACTGGTCTACCGACGACTCTTGAAATCAAAGGAGTGGGAGTTACCGGCTCACGCAAGGTGACGATTTTAGACAAAGTTTTTACAAATGAAATCTGTACTATCAGTGGCGTTTGTAATTCTGTTAGTGAGATAATCAGTGGGGTTGATAAAATTGTGGCTGGCCCTGGCGTGACTGTTTCTCCGGCTGATGGGAAGGGGACAGTCACAATTTCTTCAACGGGCTCAACGGGGTCTAGTCTTTGGACTGCGAATGGGGCTAATATTTATAATTCTAACACTTCTGGCAATGTGGGGATTGGCGTGACTAATCCTGGAGCCAAACTTGATGTCGGTGGTGCCGGTTACTTCTCTGGCGGCCTAGTTTCGGCTGGAGGCATCAATATTATGAATAGCAAAACCCTTAAACTCGGTGATGAAACTGGTGACCAGGGTAAAATTGGAATGAAAACTTTCGCCCCTAATAATAGCCTTGATATTGTTGGCTTTGGTTCTCTGGGAAACAGAATGATAAAACTCTGGGATAGTGTGACTATTCCCGGCTCAATTTGTGATGGAGCGGGGAGTTGTAGTCTGGTAAAAAATATTCTTGAGGGGTCTGGATTCTGGGCTAAGTCTCGTGGCACTAACAATATTTCTACCGCTTCTAATGTGGGAGTTAGTGGTGCTAGTCCTTCGGCTAGTGGTTTAAATATTGCTGTTTTTGATAACGTTGGTTTGAAATATGATTCGACGACGAAAGAATTGCAATTATTTAATGAGAAACCACGCATAATCATTGGCGGAACTGGCGATATTACTATCCCGTCAACCAAAAGACTTTGTCTTGGTGCCGACTGCCGCACTTCTTGGCCAACAGGTGGAGTAACAAGTGTTACCGCGGCTGATAGTAGTGTTCTCGTCACTCCGACAACAGGGGCCGTTACCATCAAAGCCAATCCTGCTAATAATGTCTGGACCAAAGTTCCAAGCCAATCAGAAGCTTATTATACCGGGCATATCGGTGTTGGTGGTGCCACTGACCCTGCCGTGGGGGTCTATATTGCGGTTGGTTCAAATGACGCAGGTCTTAATTGGGATGGGAATTTGAATCTTGTGACCAGTAATACGAAACGAGTAACTATTGATCCCTCAGGCAACACCACTTTTGCCAAAGTAGCTACTTTTAATGGTGGAATTAAGATGATGACTAATTCTTATGTTGCGACCGATCGATTTCTTAAATTTGGGGACCAAACTGAAACCGTTGGTTTAATTGGAATGGAATCTTTTTCTGGGAATGGCTCTGACATTCTTGATATTGTCGGTGGCGGGGTAGCTACTCCTGCCCGGAATACTCGTGTCGTTAGAATTTGGGATAAACTAAAAGTCAACGAACTCTGTAGCCCCGATGCTGGGACCTGTTCTACTGTCTCAAGAATAATTGATGTTATTAATAATCCTGTTGAATCTGGCTTTATCCGTTGTCATTTCTGGCCAGGTGATCCGGATGTTGTAACCGTTACTCCGGCCGGTTCCCCTAGCTGTTCCAGTTCAGGTATTAATGGCGCCGACCAGACGACTATGCGTTGCCCAAGTGGCTACGAAGCTTTAGCCGGAGGTGTTAGTTGTGGAGGGGGAAATCGAATTGAGGCCAGTGTTATTAATGGTGATAATGGCTGGTTTGTTAATTGCAATAATAATATTGATTATTCTAATTTGACTTGCGTTAAAAGATAGTTATTGTATCTGATCTTTCTTCTTTCTAAAGTATAGAATCATAAAATGCCCTTCACTGGGGCATTTTATGATTTAGGAGTGCTTTTGTGGATAAAACAATATCTTTTTTAAAATATAAGTTTTATAATGTAAACAGCTATTTTTTCTATTATTAATTATCTTTTTTAAAATGATTACCAAAACTTTTAAGCTCCTCGCTCTTGTTTCCCTTTTCTGTCTTGTTGCTTTATTTAGCCAAACAGCCTTGGCCTGGGATCAACCACCCGCGGGGACGCCTCCGGCCTGTGACCCCAATGTCACCCAGGGTTGTAACCCTCCAATCAATACCGGCTCTGTTGACCAAATTAAAAAAGGAGGGCTGACAATTAAAGGCATCGCGACGACGAGTGGAGCCTTGATGGTGAATAATAATTCTTATTTTAATTACAATACTTATCTCAATAACGCTAAAGGCATTATCTTCAATAGCCAGGGCAAATCTGGGGCGAGTCAAACTCTTTACGGCATAATCTACGCCTCTTCAACTGATTTAGGTATCAATGGTGTTGGTACTGCTCCCAACCGCCTGGTGAAGGTTCGCGATAATCTCGTGGCTCTTGGTTCAATAACGTCACAAAGATTTTGTTTGGGGACAGACACGCCAGCAAATTGTCTGACCAAATGGCCTACTGCTGGTGTTTCTGGGGATTCTTATTGGACAAAAGTTACTGATCAAAACGAGATAATATATCCCAATGCTATTGGGGTAGCTGGGGCAACCGATCCTAATAACACCTTGGTCGGCCGAGCTGTGGATATTGCTATTGGAACGAACCTGACAGGGATAAAGGCAGATACGGCAGGTTCTCAATCCTTATCGTTAGTTACTAATGGGGTAAACCGTCTAACTATTGCTTCGAATGGAGCCCTCTCTGTTCCTGAATCGAAGCAGCTTAATCTCGGCACTGGTGTTATAACTGGTTGGAATAATCTCGGCTACCTGGAGATTAAAGGTATCGCCAGTACAACGGTTAATACTAACTTGAATGTTCGTATCCGAGATTATCTTACTACTAGTTACATTTGTAGCGTTGGTGGAATTTGCAAAAAAACTGAGGATATTGTTAATAATCTTGATGGCCTGTGGACTAAAATTACTGGCACTACGAATATTAATTATAGTGCAGGCAATGTTGGGATCGGATCAATTGTTGCTTTGAATGGCACGACTAATAATAATCCAGGCTTGAAGCTTGAAGTGAGTGGTTCTAATGGCTTTCCAGCTACTAGTGGTACAGCCCAAACTGGTTCCCTTCGAATAAGTTCTGATGTTAGCCACGCTGTCTTAGATATGGGGGTGGGTAATTTGAATGTTGGGGCTACCGACCCTAAGGCTGGTTGGCTTCAGGTTTCTAATAAATCTAGCTTGAACGCTATTCATCCATTATTCTTAAATCCTAATGGCGGTACCGTAAAAGTTCCAAGCCAAGGGATTAATGCTTTTGCTGTTGGAATGTCTGGTAATCCTGGCGAGGAAGAAGGTATGTTCACGGCAAAAACTACTCAACCTGGCATCTGGGCCGCCTCTATTACATCAGCCAATGCGAATGCTAAAGGCTTGCGAGTTTATAATCATGGTGGAGGGGTAATTGAGAATACTGCTCTCGATGTCGTTTTGTCCACAATAGGATCAGTTTTGAAGGTTGACGGCAAAGGGAATACCATCGCGCCATCTATCTTTTCTAACTCTCTAACTCTTTCTGGTGTGGCGCCAACAGACCCCGCTAACACAAAGAACGCTCTTTATGCTGTGACTGTTGGAGCAACCGGGGAAACGATAGTCCCAGGTAATCCTGGTGTGACTTATGCAAGTTGTCGGGAATTTAGTAGTGCTAATAGCTCAGGATTTTATGACCTTTATGATACTATCCCTGAGTGTGTGGCCGATTATCCGGGCGTAGTTGTCATTGGGGCTACTCCAGAAACAACTGTTCCAGGTACTCCGGGCACGGCAAAACTTTTCTTTGATGGTAAGCCGATTGGGGATAGCGCTTGGACAGCAAACGGTGATGATATCCAAAATAGTAATGCTGGTAACGTCTTTATCGGAGGGGCCACGATGCAAGTTAGTCGAGACAAGGTATCTATTCCTTCTTCTCAGAACAATTCGCTTGTTGTCGGTATGCCCGGCAACTTTGGAACTGATGAAGTTGGTGTTTTTACGACCAAAACAGTTCAACCTGGTATCTGGGCCGCTTCTATCACTTCAGCTAATGCCAACGCAAAAGGTTTAAGGGTCTACAATAATGGTGGAGCTTCCGAGAATACTGCCTTTGATGTTGCTCTTCCTTGGGGTTCAGCGTTGAAGGTTGACGGTAGAGGTGCCGTTACTATTCCTAATTGGCTCTTTGCTGGCAAAGCGATGATCGCTGGGCTCGATTTTGACAATAACTCTATTTACTTTGATGGTGGCTGGGGTGCGAGGATTAATTCCCCGGCGATTGGAAATGGCCAATCCTTAAGATTTTATGAGGGATCTCCTAATACAAGAGAAAGATATGGGATGATGTTGGAGAATGATCCTGTTAATACCGGGAAATCAAGACTTTTGGTTGATAAGATTTGCAATCATGATGGCTCTAAATGCATTAATATAGAAGATATCTCCGGAACAACAGGCCAAACTCCTCCTCCTCCTCCTCCAGTTGTCACCGGGGCCCCTTACATGGTTATCAATGGCTATAGTTCAAAGACTGTTCAGTATGTTGACTTAGCCAATCGAGACGTTGGGTACAGTATCACTGTCTATAATAGTATTGCTCAATGTAAAGTTCAAAGAAACGATTTGACAGGGACAGATCAGGTTATTCAGGTTTTGGGTAGCGGCGACATTGTCGTCAACGGTCACCCTGACAGTACTAATTATGGTGCTGAATTTTATTTCCCTAAACTCTGGAAGCCAATTGGAACAGCCACTGTTCTTGGCACTGCCGAAGATACTATCACCCTCTCTTGCCCTGGTTATGCACCTCAGACTATGTATGTTCGGGTGAAGCCAGCAATAACTTCTTTAGACCTAGAATTAGCTAATAACGATAGAATCCCTCATGCGGCCTGGACGGCCACCCCGACGGGGTATGCTTCTGGTCGACAGGGGAACTGTACTGTTGTCTTCTCTCAAGTAGGGGCAACAACTAATGGTGCGGCATATATCAAACCTGCCCAAACTAAAACTGGTGGAATGATCGGCGATGTTGAAGTCAGTACTAAGGGCGCCCTTTGTCCAATTAATGATTGGAAAGAGCAGTATTGTCGAATAAGAGCGACTCTAACTTGTGAGCTTAATGGTTTGACAGTGACATCAACAAAAGATTCTGAGAACACTTACTAGCAACAACTAACCTTAATAAAATGGATTTTAATCAAAATTCTCCACTTCAAAATCCGCCAGAGGCAAAAATTGCTTACCCTCTAGCCGGTGATAAAAAAGGGAAAAAGAATCTTATCGTTGGCCTTATTGTCTTAGTTATAATTATTATTGTGGCCCTCATTCTTGTCGTTAACTATAAGGGCTCTGACAAAATGAGCGTACCCGGTCTCACCGAGGAAGAGAGAAGGGCAATTGTTTATTCTTTAGAAAAAACAGCAGCGGAGGCTCCCAAAATAACCGAGGAAGAGAGAAGGGCCGTTATTTACTCTTTGCAGGAGACGTCCAAGGCTGCTCCGGCCCTAACCCCCGCCGAGCGTCAGGACATTCTTAAATCTTTGGCTCAATAGCCGCCTAAATAAAGATCAAGTAAACAAAAACTCCCCAAGATAAAGAATGGGGAGTTTTTGTTTGGGGATAAACGGATATCTTTTTTAGGACACAAGTTTTATAATAAGAGTATTACCATTATTTATCAATTTAATTTTTAATAAAATGAACTTAAGAAAAATTTTCGTTCTTGCCCTATTTCTTTCTCTATTTGTTTTGCCGGCTTTGACGCAGGCAGCAACGACTCCTAATGTTCCTAATCCGAGCTGGACAGCTTGGGGGAGTTGCCCCGCCATCACCTCGGCTACCGCCTGTGGTAATTTTCTGTATCGGACAAGAATTTGTACTGGCACCCGTTGTCCATCTATGCGTGTCCAGTCTAAAATCTGTGGTTATGCTCCTTGTTCTTTAGATCAAAATAAAGCGGAGTTTGTTGAGATTACCGGGGCTCCGAGTACTTCAACTCTCACTCCTCGGCAGGAGTTCGTCCTAACTGTCAAAGTGAAGAACACTAGTGATATCTTTTGGCCTAAACAATCTACCGCCAACTTGGCTAAAAAGGCCTATGGTTATCGACTAGCTTTTGTTGATATTAATGCCGATGTTAACGCTGATGGTTATAGCGACTACACCAACGTTTGGGATTACTCATACGGTCTGACTTTAAATCAAGATATCGCGACAGGTAGTATCGCCACTTTCTCCAAAAAAATTAAGGCTCCTTCTAAAGCTGGGACCTATACTCTAACGATGCAGATGTACCAGCAGAATCGAGGCCTTTTTGGACCAAAATCCGAAACAAAGACATATACGGTGGGGGGTGGCGATACCGATATCTTAGCTAACCCAACCCTCGATTCTTATGGTGACTGGGAGATAAAGACTGCGATGAAGAAGCTTAGTTGGGATAAAAAAGCTTTTTCTTCTTCGTATGTAGAGATTTGGATGTGCCCATCCACCGTTGTCATTCCTTCTTCTGATGATTGTATTAAGTCATATGGAGGGACAGATGCTGTTAATAGCGGTTCCCGGGATATTGGGCTACCTTTAGGTGTTACCCCTGGACTTTGGAAGGTCTTCGTTACTGGTACGACAAACGGCACTGTCGGATCTGGTTTTACCCCAGTGGTAAAATTGGTTGATAATAGTGGTATCGTTTCTTTGGGAATTAGCGGTGTTGATGTTGGGGGCACAAGCTTTAATGAGGTTTCCGACATTTGGACAAGGGGGATGAGTAAAGCTGTTGACTGGGTAACTACCGGTGATATCAACCATGTTAAAATCTCAATTTGCCCAGTTGGGTTAGATACTTGCCTCTTAGCTAAACATAATGATGTTACTCTCGATAACGTTCTTAACGATGATGATTATTCTCCTGTCACCATTCCTTCAAATTCTACCTATACTCAAGCCAAAATTAAGGTTGAAGACAAAACTAACTCTAGCCGATTTGGTTTAAGTCCCGTCTTTACGGTGGGGAGTGCTAATGTCGTTGTCTTGGCCAACCCTTATTTTACTGACGCGAGTGACTGGAATATTACCGGCCAGACTAAGATTATTAAATGGGACCCTAAGGCCTTTAGTAATGGTGCTGGGAATGTAGATATCTGGATGTGTAAAGCTGGTGTTAATACCTTTAGCACGACAAATGGCGACTGCATTAACTCTTATTTAGGCGTACCTAACGCCGGGGAGAGACAAATTGGTTTACCTGGCAATATAACAACCGGGTATTGGAGAGTCTATATTAAGAATTCTCTCGTTGGAAACTATAATGGTGCTGGGTTTACCCCACAAGTAAGACTAGTGGGCGGTAATACTAACGTTCCTAACGGTTTTAGTGATGTTTTAATTGAAGGGGTTAGTGGTACGGCTGACAATACTTGGTATGCTGGAACGAAAAAGAATATTAGTTGGCGCCGTAATGGCACCATGCCTTCAATTAATCTTCGGATTTGTTCTGTTGGGGCTTCTTCCTGCCCTTCTTACTTACTTTATAATAGTGCACAAACAAATGGCGTAAATGATGTTACCCTGCCCGATAATATTGCGCTTGCCCCTGGTGCCTATTTCCTTAAGGTTGAGAATTACGCTAACACTAACCAGTCGGCAGTGAGTGCCAACTTTACTGTGGGAGCGGCCCCTTCGGTCTTGGCTAGTCCCTATTTAACTAACACAAATGACTGGAATATTACGGGGCAGACAAAAACTCTTAAGTGGGGAGCCTTAGCCTTTAATTCTGGTACTGGGAATGTAGATATTTGGATGTGTAAAGATGAGGCTGGCTTCAGCGCTACTAATGGTAACTGTCTCAATTCTTATTCTGGCGTGCCTAACGCTGGTGAAAAACAAATTGGTTTACCTAGCAACATAACAACTGGGTATTGGAGAGTCTATGTTAAGGGATCGAGAGGGGATAATTCAAGAGCCGGATTCACCCCAAAAATTAAATTAGTTAGTGATTCCGTCGCGACTGTCTATGGTTCTCTTCGAGCTGCTTCTAATCAACCGTCAGTTGGGCAGGTTCGCATTGGTGCCACTAGTGGTAATGGTTGGACCAGTGATTATACTTACCCTCAGATGAATGATACTGTCTGTCCTGGTGGAAACTGCATTGTCTCTCTTAAGACAACAAACTCGGCTTATCGCTTTGTGGCTAATAGTGGGCCTCAGACCTGCACAGGGGACGCTAACACTGGGGTAAGAGTTTGTACTTTCCCTCGTACAACTGACAATATCTCAGTCATCGGTACCTGGGAACTTATTCCTATTAATCCCCCCCCAGAGGCTACTGGCCCAACCTGGACAGCCGTAGGCTCTTGTTCCCTTCCTTGTGGTAGCGGGACTCAAACTTGGACCTGTGCTGGGACCGCCTGCCCTCGTGCTAGAGAGGTCCGATCCTGTAATACTCAGTCTTGCCCCTTATCTGTTGCTCCATCGATGTCTATTAATGGTTATGATCAAAACCAAGTCTATGTTGATTTAAATACCAGAGATGATGGATATAATATCTTAATTAAGAATAGCATCGTCGGTTGTTATGTGATGAGAAATGGTAACATTATTGAGCTTTTAAGTGGAGGTGATATTGCCGTGAGCGGTTATCGAGATGATCCTAATTATCCTTTGACTCCTTATTTCCCTAAACTTTGGAAAATTCCTGGGACCACCCGCGTCCTTGGTACAGCTGAGGATACTATCACTCTCCGTTGCCCTTCCGACTACGGTGATAAAACTATGTATGTTCGGGTGAAGCCAGCTATTGTTGATGCCGATTTCAAAATGGAGTTGAGAGGTAATGATAGGAAACCTCATGCGACCTGGAAGGCTGTACCAAGAGGCTATTCCTCTGGCCGTCAGGGAAGTTGCTCTGTCGTGTTTTCACAAGTCGGTGCCACGACTGATGGTGCTACTTATAGCAAACCTAACCAAACTAAAACTGGTGGTATGGTTGGGGATCAAGAAGTTAGTACTAAAGGCGCGCTTTGTCCGGTTAACAACTGGCGGACTCAATATTGTCGAATAAGGGCTACCCTTTCTTGCGAGTTAAATGGTTTGACAACGTCTGCTGTCAAAGATGCTGAAAATACTTATTAAAAAGTAATTTAGTAAGACAAACAAAAAGAGAGGATAAAACCTCTCTTTTTGTTTGGGAATAAAAAAAATTTGCGTTATAATTTGTAGTAGTTTATGCCTATTAGTTTGCAAAGTTTAAAAGATTTTTTGCTCGATGCCCGCCTTTTGGCCGCGCGAGATTTTGATAGCGTCATGACTGAAGCCGGCGGTGACAACCGTCGGGCGGAGGATCTTTTGGTTAGTAAGGGTCTTATTAGTGAAGATGATTTACGTCGAGCAAAGTCTTACATCCTAGGTATCCCGTTTGTTGATTTGCATAAGGAACGAATTCCAAAGGAAGTCCTTTTCTTAATCCCTGAACCGGTCGCTCGTAAACATAATATTGTTGCCTATAAAAAAGGGGTGGATACTCTTGAAGTGGCGATGCTTGATCCGCTTGATCTTGAATCAATCGATTTCATAAAGAAGGGAACCGGTCTTAAGATTTTACCTCGCCTTACTGATACTGATTCGATTAAAGCGGTTCTTGTTCAGTATCAAAAAAGCTTGAAGGCCGAGTTTGGCGACCTTATTCAAAAAGAGTCTTTGACGATTAAAAATCAGGCTGAAGGGGTTTCGAATGAAGATCCGACTAGTGAGGATCTTAAGCGCTTGGCCGAGGGTTTGCCAGTCGTGAGGATTGTCGAGTCACTTCTTGAGCACGCCATTATGCAGAAGGCCTCAGACATCCATATTGAGCCTTTTGAACGGGAGCTTGTCATTCGTTACCGGATTGATGGGGTCCTTCATGACGCAATGATTCTTCCTAAAGAAACGGCTTCGGGGATTGTTGCTCGTATCAAAGTCTTGGCTAATCTTCGCCTGGATGAGAAGCGCCTCCCTCAAGATGGACGCTTTAAGACGACGAGCCACGGAGCTAACGTCTCTTACCGTGTCTCAACTTTACCAATTCAGTTTGGTGAGAAGGTCGTTATGCGTCTTCTTCCCGATTCTGTCCACGGGCTAACTCTTGAATCTGTCGGCTTCCACGGAGAAGGATTGGAAAAAATTCAGAAGGCGATTCAGCGCACGACAGGGATGCTCTTGGTCACGGGCCCAACTGGTTCGGGTAAATCGACAACTCTCTATGCCTTGCTTGATATTTTAAATACTCCTGACGTTAATATCTCGACGGTCGAAGACCCTGTTGAGTATCAGATCCGGCGCGTTAATCAAACTCAGGTTCGTCCTGATATCGGTTTAACTTTTGCTTCAGGCCTTCGTACTCTCGTTCGTCAGGATCCTGACATTATCATGGTGGGAGAAATTCGTGACCAAGAAACAGCTAGTTTGGCTATTAATGCTGCCTTGACTGGGCATTTAGTTCTTTCTACTCTCCACACTAACTCGGCCGCAGGCACCATCCCTCGTCTCCTTGATTTAGGAGCAGAACCCTTCTTATTGGTTTCGACTGTTGAGGTGATTGTTGCCCAACGTTTAGTACGTAAATTGTCTGACCCCAAGGAACCTTATATCCCTACTCCTGATGAGATAAAAGCCTTGGGCGAAAAGGCTGATCTCCCCAAGGTGTTGTCTTGTCTTAAGAAAGAAAAAATTATTAAAGAAACTGACGACTGGGCCAATATCAATTTCTATCGGCCCAAGATTTCGGCTGACCCGGCTAACCCTGACGGCTATGCCGGTCGTCTTGCTATTGTCGAAGTCTTGACGATGTCTCGCGTTCTACGGGAAATGATTATTAAGAACGCAACAGCCGAAGATCTTAACCGAGAAGCTCGAGAGGAAGGGATGCTCACTATGCTTGAGGACGGACTCTTCAAGGCGGTCCAGGGTTTAACCTCAGTTGAAGAAATATTGAGAGCTGTAACAGAATAGTTCAATAAACTCACTACAAGTAATTATTATCATGATTAATTTTTCTTATCGAGTTAGACGTGACGGTGGAGGAGAAGAAACGGGGGAGCGTCTCTCGACGGATCGTTTTGCATTGGCCCGAGAATTGCGGGGAGAGGGGCTAACGGTTATTGCTGTCAACGAAATTAGGGTTAAGCCGGGCAATGATATTTTGTCGAAGATAAATATTTTTGGTCGCCGAGTAAAATTGAAAGATAAAATTATTTTTGCGAGCAACCTTAGTTCAATGCTTTCGGCGGGTTTGTCTTTGTCGCGGGCTTTGTCGGTTTTGTCCAAACAAACGAATAATAGAAACTTTAAAGGAGTCATCGACAAGGTCGGTGCAAAAATTAATAAGGGTGATAGTTTTAGTCGAGCCCTTGCTTCTTACCCTAAAGTTTTTCCTGAAGTTTTTGTGGCCATGATTGAAGCGGCTGAGGAGTCTGGCAAAATGCCTGAAGCCCTCAAATTAATTGCTGAGCAGCTAGAAAAAAGTTATGGCTTGCGCCGTAAAATTATGGGAGCTCTTATATACCCGGCAGTAATTGTGGTTGTCATTTTTGCCATCGGTATCTTGATGATGATTTTTCTCATCCCGACCTTGTCATCGACCTTTAGGGAATTAGATGTTCCTCTACCAGTGACAACGCTCTTTGTTATTAATCTCTCTGATTTTCTTGTTAATAATCTTGTTCTTGTTCTTATTTTAATAGCCGGGGCGGTAGCGGGGGCCTTCGTCTTCATCCGGTCAGATCTTGGCAAAAGTTACTCTTCAGCTCTTTTCTTATATATACCTTTTGTAAAGAACCTCACGCGCCAGGCCAATTCGGCGACGGTCTTGCGGACTATCTCTTCTCTTATCTCTGCTGGTGTCAGTATGACTCAAACGTTAGAAATTACGGCTCGCGTGGTTCAAAATGAGTATTATCGCAAAGTTCTAACTGAAGCTTATGATAAGGTCCAAAAGGGCTTACCTCTTTCAGCCGTGTTTGCTGCTCACCAAAACCTCTTTCCCATTTTTGCCAGTGAAATGTCCGCCGTGGGGGAGGAAACAGGTAAGTTGCCCGAACTATTACTTAAAGGAGCCCTCTTTTTTGAAGACGAAGTTGATCAAGTCACAAAAAATCTTTCCACTGTCATTGAGCCCGTCTTAATGGTCTTTATTGGTATTGCTGTAGGCTTCTTTGCTATATCAATGATCGGTCCAATGTATTCACTTTCTAATGCGATTAAATAAAGGAAAAACTGGTGGATTTACCCCCACACCAAAGATGTTTCTTGCACCAGTGATTTTTATTATGGAATTTCTCAAAGATAAGATTAAATTTGTTTATGGCAATTTTTCTATTGGCTTGGTTAAAAGCAAAAAATCGAGAAAATCTTTGGTGTGGGGGTTTACTCTTGTTGAGTCGGTTGTGGCGACAGCCATTTTTGTCATAATCGCTCTAGGAATTTACCAAGCCTTCTATAGTTTGAGCGGTTTGGTCCAGATATCTAAACTCAAATCGACAGCCGTTTCCCTTGCCAATGAAAAGTTAGAAATTGCTCGTAATTTATCCTATTACGATCTTGGAGTTATTGATGGAGCTCCACCTGGGAAGATCCCCCAAGAGAAAAATGAAATTCGGAATGGCATTAATTTTATTGTTAGTACAACAGTGAGAAGTATTGACGACCCTTTTGACGGTACGATTGCCAGCAGTACGGATCTAAACCCCGCGGACTATAAACTTGTTTCCGTTGAAGTCGCTTGCCCTAGTTGTCGCAATTATCAACCTATTACTTTGGCCACCCGGGTATCTCCCAAGAATTTGGAGATGAGCCTTGGTCACGGCGCCCTCTTTGTTCAAGTTATTGATGCTGAAGGCAAGGGGATTCCTGATGTCGATGTGAAGGTCACTAATACAGCGACCACTACAATTGTTATTGATAAAACGAATAATGCGGGGCTTTTGCAGTTGGTGGACCTTCCTCCCGGCGAGCTTGTTTATCGGGTAGAGGTTAGTAAATCTGGTTATTCTTCCTCTCGGACTTATGCTCCGGGAGAGAACGGCTTAGCTCGTCCAGCTAATTTGAATCCAACTGTTTCGGCTAGCCAATTAACAAAAATGACTCTCGTTATTGATAAACTTAGTAATTTGCAAGTGAGAACGATTGATCAATATTGTCAGACTCCTTCTCGTTCTTTTTCTTTCCATTTGCAGGGGGCGAAATACTTGGATTCGGAAAATTCTATTTTGAAATATAACCAAGACTTAACAGTTTCTGGCCTACTTAGTCTCACCGGACTAGAATGGGATACCTATAAATTTACTCCTAATGATGAAACTTGGGCAATTGTGGGCTCTTTTCCTTTACAGTCAGTTCTTTTGCTTCCCGGTGCCACGAGTGAGGTTAAGCTTCTCTTGGCCCCTCCCGACGGACGGGGACTTCTCGTTTCGGTTAAGGATGGGACATCTCTTGGCCTGCCTTTGTCTGATGTCGCCGTTACTTTAAGCAAAGCGGGAGACACTCGGTCCCAGAGTACTAGCCAGGGATTCTTCAGGGACACTGATTGGTCTTCTGGAGATAGTACTGGCGATGGTAATATCACCCTTAATGATCCGGTCGGGGACCTTAAATTAAAGGAGGTTCTCGGCAGTTATGAGCCTGAAGGTTTCTTAATTTCTCAACTCTTCGATACTGGGACAAGCTCCACTGCTTTTTATAGTATTGTATTTCAGCCAACTATCCAGGATCCAGCAACGGGGGTAGATAGTGTTCGCTTTCAGATCGCTTCAAGTAATGACCCCGCGACAACCACTTGGGATTTTACTGGGCCAGATGGTTTGGCGACAAGTTTTTATACTAGCTCCGGTCAAACTATCCATTCTCAACATAACGACAGGCGTTATGTGCGTTATAAGGTATACTTATCAACAGCTAACCGAAGTTATAGCCCAAGTCTCTCTGATGTGGCTATAACTTATAGCTCTGGGTGTTTACCTTTTGGTCAAGTCTTTTTCTCCGGGTTAAGTTCGGGGACTTATAACGTCACGGCCGAAAAAGATGGCTACCAATCTTATACCGGCTCGATCTCTATTGATAGTAATTGGCAGATACTAGAAATTCCTCTCAATTTGCAATAATGAAAAAAAACTTTAACAACCTAAAGGGGCTTACCCTGATTGAGTTACTTGTAGCAATAAGCATTAGTCTCCTTGTTGGTATAGCCGTTATTAATTTTGGCCGTGATATTTTCTATCAAAATTATCTTGTTTCTAAGTCGTTGGTATCGGAGAACGAAGCTAAGTCTACCTTGAGCCGAATTGTTACCGAGCTTCGCCGGGCCGTTCCCGCAGGGACGGGGGCTTACCCTCTCGATACTGTTAGCTCTACTACCCTTATTTTTTATAGTGATACTAATGGAGATGGAGTGAGCGAGAGACTTCATTATTGGCGAGACGGCTTATCTCTTAAGCGAGGTCTAACTAGCCCTTCTGGTTCGCCCTATACTTATTCTCCAACAGATGGGAGTGTCGGTATAGCCGTGAATACTCTTATTAATGCAACGGGAACCATTTTTAGTTATTATGATCAGAACTATGATGGTTCAAGTTCCCCATTGTCCCTTCCTGTTAATGTCGCGAGCGTTCGTTTGATTAAAATAGATTTAGGAAATTTAAGTAATCAGGTCATGCTTCGGGTTCTAAAGGATAATTATTAAAATGAAAAAACTAAAACAAAAAGGTTATTTATTAATTCAAGTTTTAGTTTTTGGGGCTGTGGGTCTTGTCATTATTGGCGGGCTCATCGGCTTTGCCGGAACAAGCTTAAAATATTCTAATTATCTAAAATCGAGAGAACAAGCTTTGGCCATTGCTGAGGCTGGCCTTGATTATTACCGCTGGCATCTGGCCCATGCCCCTTTAGATTTTAAGGACGGGACGGGGCAGGCGGGGCCTTATGTTCATTCTTTTCCTGACAAAAACAATGATATCATCGGTCAGTTTACGTTAACGGTTATTCCTCCAGGTATGGGCTCGACTATTGTCACTATCCAGTCTAAAGGAGAAGTCTTTGACGGTTCTGGAGCTAGTCGTACTTTAGAAAGCAAGCTCGCCATCACTTCCTTAGCTAAATATGCGGTGGTTGCCGACGCGGATCTTCGTTTTGGCGAGGGGACAGTAATTTTTGGCCCCATTCACTCTAATGGGGGGATTCGTTTTGACGGTTTGGCTAATAATTTGGTTACCAGCGCCTTGCCCAATTATAATGATCCTGATCATACTGGGGATAATGAGTATGCTGTCCATACTCACCTTGGGACTGATGATCCGACGCCTCCGACTTCTTTGCCTCTTAGGGCCGATGTTTTCCGCGCGGGAAGACAAATCTCTGTCCCGGCAGTAAGCTTCCTTGGCCTCTCAGCTGACATGGCCGTACTTGAGACCCTGGCCAGCTCAACGGATGGAGTCTTTCTCTCTAATTCAGGGGCATCGGGCTATGAATTAGTTCTTAAGACAACGGGGAAATTTGATGTCTACAAAGTTAATTCTGTTCGTTCCCCAAGCAACTTTTTTTGTTTTAATAGTAATTTCCAAACCGGTTGGGGGACTTGGAGCATTAATGATAGGACTAAAATTTTACCAGGAGATAGACCTTTCCCGGTTAACGGTATAATTTTTGTTAAAGATAATATCTGGGTCTCGGGGACTATAGATGGTAAACGTTTAACCATTGCCTCTTCGATGGGGGCGAGCGGGAATACGAGTATCACCGTCAATCAAGACCTTAGATATACTCACTATAATGGCGAGGATGCTTTGGCTCTTATTGCCCAGAATAATATCAATGTTGGTGAATATAGTAGCGATGTCTTAAGAATTGATGGCGCCCTAGTGGCCCAAAGCGGGCGTGTCGGGCGTTTCTATTATAATTTCGCTTGCCCGAGCAATAGCCTTTCTACCCTGAATCTTTATGGGATGATTGCCTCTAAAGAGCGTTATGGTTTCTCTTATGATGACGGTCGAGGTTATGCTAATCGTAATATTACCTATGATGGCAATTTCCTCTATGGTCCACCACCTTCTTTTCCCCTGACTTCTGACCAATACCAGACTATCTCCTGGCGGGAAATTTAGGCGCTCGGCCTTGCTTCATTAAAACAACACATAAAACCCCTCCAGCGAGGGGTTTTCTTACGCTTCGCATCGGCCATTTTGCCATAGTTCTTCGAACAAAGGATGGCAAAAACCGGCTGGCCGTAGCTACGCGAGGTTGTTTTACTGAACAAGGCCTCGCTTAGTTGTCGGGAGTGGGGGACGAGGAGTATAATGTCTCCATGTCTACAAAAATTATTGCTGGGAACTGGAAAATGAATCCGGTGACCCTAAAGGATGCGAAGCTCACTTTTACTGGGATCAAACGTTCAGTTAGCAAGGTCCGTGGGGTCTCGGTGCTTATTTGCCCCCCCTTTATCTATTTGCCTGAGCTCAAGAAGATGTCGGCCGGTTCTAAAGTCGAGGTTGGTTCCCAGGATGTGAGTGCCAAGGATATGGGGGCGGAGACCGGGTCTGTCTCGGCCTACATGGTTCGTGATTTAGGAGTTAAGATGACAATTATCGGTCACTCGGAGAGGAGAGCGGGGGGCGACACGGATGAGATTGTTAATCAGAAAGTTCTAACTGCTCTTACGGCCGGCCTCCATGTTATTTTATGTATCGGCGAAAAAGTTCGCGATGATAAAAGCCAGTATCTTAACACTTTACAAGAACAACTTGAGAAAGCCCTAGCTGGCTTCCCCGTAAAATTGGCTGATCGCCTGATTGTTGCTTATGAGCCCGTTTGGGCGATTGGGAAGAATGCGACGGGGGTGGAAACACCTGATGGTTTCTTGCAGAATAAAATTTTTGTTCGTAAAGTTTTGGCCGGGATCGTTGGGCGTAAGAAGGCTTTAGCTGTTCCTGTTCTTTATGGTGGCTCCGCTAATGCTCAGAATGCTGGTGATTTTCTTAAGGCCGGACAAGCTGACGGCCTCTTGGTTGGCCGTGATTCGCTTAACCCTAAGAATTTTGCCGAGATAATTAAAATTGCCAGCCAGTCTAAATAAAAATCATGAAAACGCTAAAGGAAATTAAAAATCTCGAAGGCAAAACTGTTTTGCTTCGTGTTGCTTATGATGTCCCGATAAAACAAAAAGGCAAGAACTGGGTAGTGGCCGATGATCGAAGGATCAGAGAAACTTTACCGACTATCAAATTTCTCCTTCAGAATAATTGCAAAATAGTTATACTCTCTTGGCTTGGTCGTCCGTCTGGTCAAGTCGTTGATAAGCTTAAAATGGACTCAGTGGCCCGAAGTTTGGCCGAAGTAACTCAAAAACCCGTTAGGAAAGTCGATGATTGTATTGGCCCCGAAGTCCAAGACGAGATAAGCTTGCTGAAGCCGGGACAGATTTTGCTCTTAGAGAATGTTCGCTTCCATCAGGGAGAAGAAAAGAATGATCCCAAATTTGCTAAGGAGTTAATAAGGGGGATTGACCTGATTGTCTTTGACGCCTTTGCCCAAGCTCACCGTATTCACGCTTCGACGACGGGGATAACAGGGCTTCTGCCAACATATGCTGGCCTGCTCTTGGAGAAGGAGCTTAATTTCTTGGGCGGCATAATGAAGAAGCCCAAGAAGCCGTTTATTGTGGTCCTTGGTGGGGCCAAAATTTCTGACAAGATTGCGGCGATCGAGAATCTTGCCAAGACGGCCGATAAAATTCTGATTGGCGGCGGTTGTGCTAATGTTTTTTTGAAAGCCAAAGGAATTCCTGTTGGAGCTTCTTTCTTAGAAGATGTCTTTGTTGATAAAGCGAAGAGAAAAAAAGTTGATTTTGTTTTGCTAGCTAAGAAAATGTTGGCCAAGTATCCCAAGAAGATTATTTTACCGGTTGATTTTGTTTCTGCTAACAAAACTGAGGTGAATGCCAAGGTTGAGGTTGTTGACCTCGCGAAGGGGGAGATACGAAAAGATTGGAAGTTCCTAGATATTGGCCCCAAGACTGTCGAGTTCTATAATTCGGAAATCAAAAAAGCCAAAACAATACTCTGGAATGGCCCAATGGGGATGTTCGAACTACCCAAGTTCTCTAAGGGGACAAAAGATGTCGCTGAAGGGATTGCTAAATCTAAGGCCCTGACAATTATTGGTGGTGGCGATACAGAGATTGTGGCTGCTAAATATAAACTTGAGAAAAAATTTACGCACATCTCAACCGGGGGAGGGGCCATGCTCGACTACCTCGGTACTGGCAAATTAGCCGGGATTAAATCTTTAAAATAAAAATCGAGACAAATGAAAAACCACCAGCTGCGTTACCTGTGCAGCGGGTGGTTCATTTCAGGCTCTTTTGAAGCCCTCCCTTCGAATTTCGGTTTTCTGCCCACATTGGGCTGTTATAATTAATCAATCTCTAACTTAAGTATAGCACAAACAGGATTATTGTCAAGCCTTGTTAGATTACAGCCCTTTTGATGGCTTCTTGTGTATTCTCAAAATCGGCTTTGGTCTCGCCGCCTTTGCCATGCCAGTGGGTGAAGCCATCCCCTTCGAAACGAGGGATAAGGTGGATGTGGGCGTGGAAGACTAGTTGGCCAGAGGCCTTGTCGTTATTGATATGAACATTAAGACCATCTGCTTTTGTCCCAACTTTGATGGCACGGGCTATCTTTTGGGTAATGGGGCCAATTTTAGGGAGTATCTCCTCGGGAGCATCAAAGATATTAACAAAATGAGTTTTAGGAATAATGAGAGTATGGCCCAGATTTACTGGGTTAATGTCTAAAGTGACAATAAAGTTGTCATCTTCATAGACTTTATAAGCGGGGATCTCACCGTTAACGATTTTGCAAAAAATGCAGTCTGTTTCCACCCCGTTAGAAATTTACTGCTCTTAAAATGTTTGACCTTTTATTTAAATCTCTCATCGTCATTATTATATCACATAATTTAACCTTAAATTTCTAACGGGGTCCATAGTTTTATATATTAGCTCTTATATAGTATATTGTATAACAATAAAGACAAATGATTAAGAAAAAATGGGCCCTCAGGAAGGCCATACCTAAGAAAGTCGAGAAAGAGCTAGCTAATTACCCTGAACTTGTTCGGAAGCTTCTTTTTTACCGGGGAATTGAAACGCTCAAGGAGGCAGAAATTTACCTTAACCCTGACTATGAGCGTGATTTGCCCGATCCATTCTTGATGCAAGATATGAAGAAGGGTGTGGATCGGCTTCTCTTGGCTATTGATAAAGGCGAGCGCGTGGTCATCTTTGGTGATTATGATGCCGACGGTATTCCCGGTTCGGCTATCCTTTCCTCATTTTTTGATGAAATTAAATTTACCAATTATGAAGTTTATATTCCCGATCGTCACAATGAGGCTTATGGTCTGAATGAAAATAAAATTGGCGACTTTGTTAAACAAAATGTTAAATTAATTATCACTATCGACTGTGGCATCACTGACGTTGTCGAAGTGAAGCTGGCCCAGTCACAAGGGATAGATGTCGTAGTCACTGATCATCATTTGGTCCCCCCTATTGCTCCTCCAGCCTTTGCGGTAATTGATGCCAAGCGTAGTGATGACGAATATCCATACAAGCTCTTGGCTGGGGCTGGGGTGATGTTTAAATTTGTTTGTGCCGTGCTTGCGACTAAGCGTTTTGACATTGTCCCGGGTTGGGAGAAGTGGCTGCTAGATCTCGTTGCCATTGCTACCGTCTCAGATATGGTGGCCCTTACTGGGGAGAATAGGATGTTAGCCACTTATGGCTTAAAAGTCTTGCGTCAGACCAGACGCCTTGGTCTTCAAACCTTACTTTCTCAAATAAAACTTCGCCCAGTGAATATTATTGAGGATGATATTAGTTTTATGATTGGCCCACGTATCAACTCGGCTAGTCGTATGTCCCATGCTTCTCAGGCCTATTATCTTCTGACAACCAAGGACCAGGCTGAGGCGCGTACTATTACAGATCATCTTGAGGAGAAGAATCAGGAACGCAAGGATGCAGTCGAGAGAATTGTTAGAGATATTGCGGAGAAGTTGGATAGTCTGGCTAGCCTGCCGGAGATCATTGTGATGGGCTCTCCTGATTGGGGTCTGGGAGTCCTTGGTATGACCTCCTCGAAGATTGTTGAGAAATACGGATGCTCGGTTTGGCTCTGGAGTAAGAATGAGGCGGGGACGATTAAGGGTTCGTGTCGTTCAGACGGCTCACTTAATGTTGTCGAGGTAATGGCTGGAGCGGGAGATAAATTCTTTAATGATTTTGGGGGTCACCCGATGGCCGGGGGATTTTCCTTGTCGGGTGATAAAGAAAAAGATTTGGCTAAGAAACTTCTTGCTTCGGCCAAGAAAGCTAAGAAGAAGGATGTCGTGACTGAACTCCTAGCGGATGAAGAGTTGTCCCTTGATCAATTGACCTGGGAAACCTATAAATTGATTGAACCTATGGCTCCCTTCGGGATGGATAATCCTAAGCCTGTCTTTTGGCTCCGGGCGGTAGAAATTGATGAGGCCAAATATTTTGGCAATGGTGGTTTGCATTTAGAATTAATGTTTAAAAAAGCTGATGGCAAGAAGATTCCCGCCATTGGTTTCTTTGCCTCGCCAACCCCGAATGATCCCAAGCATATTTTTGGCGATATTAAGTTAGAAAAGGGGGAGAAAATAGATCTCCTCGCGACCCTTGAGAAATCAATGTTTAAAAATTATCCCGAGCTTAGACTTCGGATTGTTGATATCCAGAAATCTAAAAAATCCGCTAGCTAGCGGATTTTTTAGTGTCTAAAGTAATACATCGACTTAGAACTTTTTCCCTCGAGAAAGGTGCGGCAGAATTTTTCGGCTTCTTTGTGGTCGAAGAACTTACAGCTGAAGATGTCGATAAAAGCACGATTATCATGTTGGTCATCGAAGTGCATGGTGATGCTCGAGGTCTCGATAAATTGCATGGCGGAGTGTCCGGCGAGTTCGCCCTCAGCAAAACGTTCAATTAAGGTCGGTCCGTGGCGCTTCATATCGATGTGGTCACAGAGTTTAATCATGAATTTCTGGATCTCTTTCTTGGTGGTAATCTTCTTGGGGTTACATTTATAGACATCGATTGATGAAACCATTCCCCAACATTTTTTCTTATTATATTCTTGCTCGATTTTCTTCATCCTTTTGGTGCTTTTTAGTATAGTCGAACTGGTCAGAATTACAATAGAAAATGTTGATAACTTGGGTTCCCTTGCTATAATAAAAATATGGGAAAAGAAAAGAAATTGCTCATTATTATTGATGTTCAGAACTTTTTTATTAATAAATACACTAAGGAAATCCCCCAAAGGATTGCCGACTTTCTGAAGAAGAACGGGTCTAAATACTATTTCATTGCCTTTACGAAGTATTTAAATGACAAAAAGTCTCCTTTTTACAAAAAATTGAAGTTCAGAGAATGTCTTGGAGGTGAACAAGTAAAGATTGCTCAAGAGCTAAAAGAATTTGTTTCTAAGGATAACCTTTTCACAAAAAGTACTTACTCGGCCTTTCAGAATAAATCTCTGACTTCTTTTATCAAGAAGCATAAAATTAATAAAATTGAGATTTGCGGCTTAACCTCAGATGGCTGTGTTTTGGCTACGGCCTTTGAGGGTTTTGACTTAGGTTTTGACATCAAAGTTCTAAAAGATCTAACAGGAACTTGCTGGGGGCCAGAAGAATTTAATCAATCTTGTCTTAATTTGATTGGATACAAAATTGATCCTTCTCTTTTAAAATTAGATAAATAAAAAATATTATGGAAACACCTGAGGGACTAAACTTGAGCAAAGGGGGGCAGCTAGAACCAGAACAGCAATTTCTTTTTAGTTTGGGTGGGTATATTGAAGACGAGGCAGAATTGAGAAATCCTGAACAGGAGATAGAAAAAATTTCTAACAATATCCGAGAGACGATGGAAAAATTTAACCGTGAAAGGGTAATCATTGCTATTAGTGCTGGCCTTGATTCCACCTTGCTTCTAGCTCTCGCTATTAAGGGAGTGGGGGAGGAGAGGGTCACTTGTTTGTATCTGCCTAATGAATTTACTGAAGGGGAAACCACAGAGCTTGTTGAAGACGTAAGACTAATGGGGGCAGAGATAAAAACAATTGATCTCGATCCTATTCTAAAAATTATGCCGGGCTATGAAGCCTCGGCTGAGTATGCGAGGAACAAATTAGCGGATAGCTATAAAAGAGAAAGTGGTGACAAAAGCAAGTCTAACTGGGTTAAATATCTTTCGGGTGATTGGAATAAATATGCCGAATCGATGAGATATTTGTTTGCGACGAGTAGTTTAAGGTCGGCCCTCCTTCAGACCGAAGGCCTGTGTCAGAATGCCTTGGTTTTGACGGCTCCCAACCGGACAGAAAAAGAAGTTGGCCTATATACTGATGGCGGTCCAGACTGTAATGGTGACATGCAACCGATTGTTCACCTCTCTAAGACTCAGGTTTTTCAATTAGCGAGAAATATTGAGGGTTTTCCTCGGCGGATTCTCGAGAGGGTGCCTACCGGGGATCTTAAGACTCCTCCCGACGAGGTTGCTCTGGGTGCTCCTTTTCCCCTTGTTGATCTTATTTTGGCCGCTCACATAAAGTTTGGCCTAGGTCGTCGAGAGATTGTTAGTCAACTGGGAGAACAATTCGAGAAATATGCGAGCCCGTTGGCCGATCTGGGTTATACCGATCCGGCCTTGGTTGTTGATAATATTATTGATGCCTATGACCTTTCTCGAGACAAGGGCCGGATACCTCTAAAAGTTAAGGATTAGGTTATTAAGCGAAAAACATAATATAATAAAAATATATGGAGAAAATATTTATGTATACTGATGGGGGATCGCGTGGCAATCCTGGGCCGGCTGGAGCCGGGGTCTATATTTGCAATGAGAAGAAGGACGCTGTACGCACGGCTAAATTATTTTTGGGCAAGGTGACCAATAATGAGGCTGAGTATCAGGCGGTAATTTTGGGATTAGAAACATTGAGAAAGGTTTTTGGTAAGGATAAAATTAAAGTTTTACCAGTTGAGATTCGCATGGATAGCGAGCTTATTTGTCGACAGTTAAAGGGTGAATATCAGGTGAAGGACGAGAAGTTGGCCCCTCTTTTTATGAAAATTTGGAATGCTCGCGTTGCTGACTTCCACAATCTTTCTTTTGTTCATATCCCTCGTGAACAGAATGCCGAAGCCGATAAGTTGGCTAATCAGGCGATGGATGAGGGGGCTAAATCTCAGTCAGGTTTATTCTAAAAAAGAAAAATAGGCATGGCTAATTTGCGAAAAATTTTAGCCCTGCTCGTTTTTGGATTTATCGGAGGAATTACCTTTTCGAGCTTTATCAATTGGGCCTTACCTTGGGTGGGGCTTTTTTTGCTTCTTGCTCTGACTTTTTTGATTTTATTTTTTCTTTTTGCGAGGCAAAAGTTTTTCTTAGCTCTTGCCATAATTTTTGTCGGGGTTATTTTGGGCCTGATCAGATTTAATTTTGATCAAAAAATTGAGACAGCTTTGCCTGATTGTTCATCTTCCGCTAGGCCCTGCCTCGCGGTAATTGTTGCTGATCCAGATCGACGAGATGCTTCAACCAGACTAGTGATCGAGCTTTTGAGAAATGCGACCTCAAGTGAGCCCGAGGTCGTTTTTCGCAAAAGCTCGAGAGTTCTCGCTATTGTTGATAATTTTACGAATTATTCATATGGCGACAAAGTTGAGCTTGTTGGCAAGATCGAGCGCCCACAAAATTTCCTAACAGACCAGAATACTGTCTTCGATTATCAAAATTATTTATTAGTGCGCGGAATAGAACAGACGGTTTATCAACCTAAGTTAAAAATTATTTCACGGAGCAACGGCTCAGCTGTTAAAACGAGTCTCTATTCTCTGAAAAATAATTTCTTAGCAAATTTGCGACGCGCTTTGCCCGAGCCCTCGGCCTCCCTTGCGGGCGGGCTAATCTTGGGGGATAAGGGTGGCTTGGGTAAGAAGACAGAGGATGAATTCAGAAAAGCGGGGGTCTCGCATATCATTGTTCTGTCTGGTTATAACATTACGATTGTTGCCGAGAGCGTGCTCTATTTTTTTGCCTGGCTCACGCCGGCTTTCTCTTGGCTGCTCTCAATTGGTTCAATTTTTCTTTTTGTCCTGATGACCGGCGGCGAAGCGGCAGCTGTTCGTTCGGCGGTAATGGGCGCCATCGCGCTTATCGCTCGGCGTTATGGTCGCACTTATGATGCGGGCGTAGCTTTAATTGTTGCTGGATTTCTCATGGTTCTTTGGAATCCTAGACTCCTTGCCTTCGACCTTGGCTTCCAACTCTCCTTCCTGGCGACCCTTGGTTTGATTTATTTGTCACCGGTGGTGGAGTTTTTTATAAATAAAATCACCGGGCTTGTGAGAAGTCGCATTTCGGGCTCACTTGAAAAACGACTTCTCACAAGCCCGGCTCCCGAGCCTGTGAGAAATGCGACTTCAAGTGAGCCCGAAGTCGTTTTTCGCACAGGCTTCTGGTCTGGTTTGAAAGAGTTAATTTGCACCACCACTGGCGCACAACTCGCCGTCTACCCTTGGCTCCTCTACAAGATGGGCAACGCTTCACTCATTGGCTTCATCGCCAATATTTTCATTCTCCCTCCTATCCCTATCGCCATGTTCTTAAGTTTCTTAACTGGTATCACGGGTTTCCTCTCAAATTTTCTTTCTCTTCTTATTAGTTACCCAACTTATTTCTTCCTCGCTTATATCCTCAAGATGGCTCATATTTTTGCGAGTTTGTTATAATCAGAATAATGAAATACCGTTGGGGTTTAATTTTTTTACTTTTTATTTTTACCATCACCACTTGGCTGGCAGTTTGGTGGGAGACACCCTCCAAATACTTAACAGTAGATTTTCTCGATGTTGGCCAGGGGGATGCCATCTTAATCACGGCACCTAATGGCAATCAAGTTTTAATAGACGGTGGTCCGGACCGGAGCGTTATAAGGGCGCTCGGACAAGCCATGCCCTTCTTCGACCGTTCTATCGACCTTGTCTTAGAATCGCACCCCGACCAAGACCATATTGGTGGTTTGCCTGAAGTCTTTGATCGATATAATGTGGCTGGTTTTATCGAACCCCTCTTCACGGCCGAGACCTCTGTTTATAAAACTCTCGAGCAAGATGTGACCCAAGAAAAATCTTCTCATCTTATCGCCAAGAATGGGACAAAAATTACTTTAAGCCCTGGTGTCTATCTCAATATTATCGAAGCCCACCCCGCGACTTGGGGCCCGCGGGGAGGGAAGCCGGATTCTAATTATAGTTCAATAATTGCTAAGCTAACCTATGCCTCAACCTCCTTCCTCTTCATGGGGGATGCGTCTCTTAAGTTAGAAAACCAATTACTCTCGCAAAATCCTTAAGCTCTTAAAGCTGATGTTCTCAAAGTTGCGCACCATGGCGCTAAGAGTTCTAATTCCCTCGCTTTCTTTAGGGCTGTCAAACCAGAGTTGGCCATAATCTCGGTGGCTGAGAAAAATCGTTATAACCACCCAAGCCCAGAGACTATCGGCTGGCTCAAGATGGCTGGTATTCAAACTCTCCAAACCAAGGACCTTGGAACCATCAAACTAAAATCCGACGGTATTAGCGTCGGATTTTAGCGGTGTACTTTGAGATTTATTTGGCCTTAGCTTTAGTAGAAGTAACAGTGAGATTTTTGCCCGCCTTTAAACATCGGGTGCAAATCTTGATGCGGGAACCGTCGGCTGTCTTGCCCCATTGCAAATTAGGCTGCTTGCGCTGCTTAGGAATTGGGTTATATTTGGTCGCACGCACGCGGTTGGAGTAACCACCAACCATGAGGGAACCTTTGTCGCAGATCAAACAAGTTTTCATATAAGTGGTTACATGCTATCATTATATGGTTAATTTGGCAAGCTGGCTTTATATATACAAAATACTAAATAAAATATACTAATCTTATGGAGGCAATTACTATTGGTTTTATCTTTTCCCTAATAATTTTGATCATCTCGGTCATTGTCCATGAGGTTTCTCATGGCTGGGCGGCCTATATTTTAGGCGATCCCACTGCCAAGCTGGCTGGGCGCTTAACCCTGAACCCAATTCCTCACATTGATCCCATTGGCTCTATCCTTGTGCCCCTTGTCTTGTCTCTTATCCCTGGGGGGATTGTCTTTGGCTGGGCTAAACCGGTGCCCTATAATCCCTATAACCTCAAAGCAGGTAAGTATGGTCCAGCTTATGTTGCGGCCGCGGGGCCTCTCTCGAATATCCTCTTGGCTTTGATCTTTGGTCTTCTTATTCGTTCGGGCTTGGCCGTGTCCTTACTTGGCGCTTCGGTAACCCCTATCCTCTCGGTGATTGTTGTCATTAATATAATGCTTGCTCTCTTTAATCTTATTCCCGTCCCTCCTCTTGATGGCTCAACTATCCTCTTCTCTTTTCTCCCGTATCGCTCCCGGGTCGCCGAATTCTTTGCTCGTTATCAAATTATCGTCATTTTGGCCGTTATCCTCGCCGCCGGCGCCATCATCGACAAACTTGTCGGTTCTATCTATTACCTAATCACGGGGCTCTAGGCCTGTTTTTGCTTGCATTTTATCCCGTCTTATATTAAAGTAGTGCTTACCTGGCCGAGAGGTCATTTTTATTGTATTTATGCCCACAATCAATCAATTAATTAGGAAGCCTCGCAAAATCGTTAAGCGCAAGTCTAACACGGTGGCTTTAGAGCGCGGTTTTAATACTATTAAGAACAAGCCAGTTTTCTATCCATCTCCCTTCAAACGAGGTGTCTGTTTGCAGGTTAAGACTACTACTCCTAAGAAGCCTAACTCCGCTTTGCGTAAGATTGCCCGTGTACGTTTGACCAACGGTATGGAGGTCACGGCTTATATCCCAGGTGAGGGTCATAATTTGCAAGAGCACTCAGTGGTTATTATCCGTGGTGGTCGTGTGAAGGACTTGCCAGGTGTTCGTTACCACATTGTCCGCGGTCTCTTGGATACCGCTGGTGTTGAGAAGCGTCGCCAGGGCCGTTCTCTATATGGTAACAAGCGTCCTAAGGCTGGTGCCGATGCTAAAAAGAAATAATTATTATGCGACGACCTACTAAAAGATTAGTTAAATTAGAGCCAGATCATCAATATCAATCTCTCAAGGTTGAGAAGCTTATTAACTATATTATGGAGCGTGGCAAGAAAAATGTTGCCCGAACCATTGTTTATGGTGCTTTTGATATCATCAAAGAGAAGACCAAGGAGGAGCCTATCGAAGTTTTTGAAACTGCTATTCGCAATGTCTCCCCACAGGTTGAAGTTCGCTCCCGCCGTGTTGGTGGTGCTAACTATCAGGTTCCTCACGAAGTCCGTCCTGAGCGCAAGCTCGCTTTAACTTATCGCTGGATTATTGAGGCTGCCAAGGGAAAGAAAGGGAAGCCAATGGCTCAAAAATTGGCCGACGAACTTATTGGTGCTTATAAAAATGAAGGCGAAGCTATTAAGAAGCGTGAGAACGTTCATCGTATGGCTGAAGCCAACAGAGCTTTTGCTCACTTTGCCCTCGCTCGTAAGAAATAAAATTTAATAATTAATTAGGGTGTTCGAAGTTGGACTTCGGGCACACTTGAAGTCCAACTTCTAACAACAAATCTATGAGAGATTATCCTTTAGACAAAGTTCGCAATTTCGGTATTATCGCCCACATCGACGCTGGTAAGACTACTGTCTCCGAGCGTATTCTTTATTATACTGGTGTCTCTCATAAGATTGGTGAGGTTCACGAAGGTGAGGCTGTCATGGACTGGATGGATCAAGAGCGTGAGCGTGGTATTACCATTTGTTCAGCCGCTACCACCGCTTTCTGGACCCCAACTTACGACATTTTAAATCCTGATCGCAAGCATCGTTTGAATATCATCGACACCCCGGGGCACATTGATTTCACCGTTGAGGTTAAGCGTTCTCTCCGTGTTCTTGATGGCGCCGTGGTTATCTTCGACGGTGTCGCTGGTGTGGAGCCTCAGTCTGAGACCAACTGGCGTTATGCTGATGAGGCCAAGGTTCCTCGTATGTGTTTTGTTAATAAGCTCGACCGTATGGGCGCCTCTTATGACAAATCTTTCCAGACTATTCTTGACCGTCTTTCGAAGAAAGCAATTCGAATTCAAATTCCTATTGGTGTTGATTCTGAACACGAAGGGGTTATCGATTTGATCAAAATGAAGGGTTATCTCTTCGAAGGGGATAAGGGTAAAGAAATTAAAGAAATTGAGATTCCTGAGAAATATCTTGAAGATGCCAAAACTCTCCGAGCTGAACTCGTGGAGCGTATTGTTGAGAACGACGATACTTTGATGACCGACTTTCTTGAAGGTAAGGAAATTTCTATCCCTGATCTCAAGCGTGTAATGCGCAAGGCTGTTATCGCCAACGAAATTTTCCCTGTTATGTGTGGTTCGGCTCTTAAGAATAAGGGTGTGCAACTCATGCTCGATGCCGTTGTCGATTATTTGCCAAGTCCATTAGACATGCCCGCTATCCACGGCTTCCATCCTGTTACTGGCGAAGAAGAATTCCGCAAGACTTCGGATGATGAGCATTTCTCGGCTCTCGCTTTCAAAATGCAGGCGGATCCCTTTGTTGGTCAGTTGACCTTCTTCCGTGTCTACTCTGGTGTTCTCAAGTCTGGGTCCTATGTCTACAATTCCATCAATGATGAACGTGAGCGGGTTGGACGTATTGTTCGTCTCCACGCTAACCATCGTGAAGAAGTGCCGGAGGTCTATGCGGGAGAAATTGCCGCTATCGTGGGCCTTAAGAGCACCAAGACTGGCCACACTCTTTGTGATGAGAATTTCCCTATTGTTCTTGAAGGTATCAAGATTCCTGAACCGGTCGTGGAAATGAGAATTGAGCCTAAGACTAAGGTTGACCAAGAGAAAATGGGTATTGCTCTTAAGAAACTCTCTGATGAAGATCCAACCTTCCGCATCAAATCTGATCCTGAGACCATGGAGACCATTATCGCCGGTATGGGCGAATTACACTTAGACGTTCTCGTTGAACGTATGAAGCGTGAGTTCGGCGTGGAGGCTAATATTGGTAAACCACAGGTCGCCTACAAAGAAACTATCACTGCCCCGGCTGAAGCTGAGAGTAAGTATGTGAAGCAGTCTGGTGGTAAGGGTCAATATGGCCACGTACGTATCCGCATTAAGCCTCTAGAGAAGATTGTCGATCCAGAAGCAAAGGTGGCCAAGAACATTAAGCGTGAAGCCAATTTCGAATTCATTAATAATATTAAAGGTGGTGCCATCCCGGGTGAGTATATCCCAGCCGTGGAGAAGGGTATCCGTGAAGGTCTCTCCCGTGGTATCTCCGCTGGCTTCGAAGTTGTCGATGTCTCAGTTGAACTCTATGATGGTTCCTACCACGAAGTGGACTCCTCCGAAATGGCCTTCAAGATGGCCGGCTCGATGGCTGTACAAGAAGCTGCCCGTCGCGCTAAGCCAGTGCTCCTTGAGCCAATTATGAAAGTTGAAGTTGTTGTCCCTGAGAAGTTCATGGGTGATATTACTGGCCACCTCTCCTCTAAGCGCGGACAGATTGAAGCGATGGAAGAAAGAGGGGATCTTAAGGTCATCAATGCTAAGGTACCTTTGTCTGAAATGTTCGGCTATGTCACCACTCTTCGCTCCATGACCGAAGGCCGTGGCAACTACACCATGGAATTCCTCGAGTATGCCATTATCCCAACAAGTGTTGCTCAGGCTATCATCGAAGCGAGAAAATAGTTCGAAATAGGATGAAGAAATTTTTAAGTTTATGTCAGGAAATTAAGACCTCTGATGTTATAAAAGGCGGTCGGGTTTCTTTTGTTTTCTATTTTTTCCTCACCCATATACTTAACCTGGTTTGGCATTTTAATCAGAAATTGACCAGAATTATTGCGGCTCGGCTTGCTACCCCTAAGAGATTTCTGATTAAGAATAAAACCGGTTATTTTTGGGTTTCCCCCTTTAATGATTCAATGACGGTCTCGGCTGATTATTATGATTCTCAGCTGGTTAATTGGTTAGAAAAACCACCTAAGAAGAGGATTTTTGTTGATATCGGGGCTCATATTGGACGGTATTCAATTTTAGCTGGTAGGAAATACTACAAAGTTGTTGCTTTTGAACCAAATCCAGCTATTTTTTCAGTTTTAGAAAATAATATTAAAGCTAACAATTTAGAGGAAAAAGTTAATCTACATAAAGTTGCCTTAAGTGATAAACCCGGGACAGTCCTTTTTACCGTTGACGATATTTACTCGGTAGCAAGTGGCATTTCCGATGATGGGACGGGGTTACCTGTTTCTTGTGCCCTTGGCGATGAGATTCTTAAAGGGGTTAACTTTGAAGAGATTGATTTCATCAAAATAGATGTTGAGGGCCATGATCGGGAAGTTTTAAATGGGCTAAATGAGGTTCTAACCAAGATGCCTATGGGGAGCTTCATTATGATCGAGTTTGATAATGAGACCGCAAAAACCCTAAAGAAGTACTCCTTTGAATTTGTAAAATCTGATGGTGGACTTAACCACTTGTTCGAAAAGAGATAGACCTCCTTAACTTGATAGTCTCGGTGCCCGTGTTATTCCTTGTCAAATTGTCTTGCCCGGGAGTATTATTAGGTCATTAAAAGTTCACAATTATAATAAATAAAAATATGGAAGGAGCACCAACACGAGAGTCAAGACGAGAAGAAGATATGACCCCAATTGAAAGGGTTAGAAACGCTAGGAATATTTTAGAAGAAAAAAGAGAAAATTTAGGGAATGCTGTTGGGGAGGTTGGGAGATTGGAGTTTGTTATTCGCTATGCCGTAAAACATCCAGGAACTCCTATTTCGCAATATGTCGAAAAATATCTTGAGAAGATAGACAAATATATTGAAGATGAAGGCGAAAATGCTGATCAGAATGATGTAGCAAAAATGGCTGACAATATGCTCAACGGTTTTAATGAGATGCTCCTGGAACAAGGAGATCTTAGCATCGCAGAAGACAACCGGTTGATGGGGAAGGGTGAAACTTTTACTCCGACACAGGCCCCTTCTGAAGAAGGGGGGTCCGGAGCCATGGCTGCTTAAATAAGGGAATTTCTATTTATAAAATGAGAACCCCCCGGCGAGCGCTAGTGCTCGCCGGGGGGTTTGTGGCCTAGTTTGACTTATCTGAGGATTTTGCTAATATAAGTACTGCGTTTGTGCGCAGTCTTTTAATTTGTATTTATTATTAATCGTTAATTTTAATTAATTATGGCAGCAGAAAAATTTGATCGTTCCAAGCCACACGTTAACGTCGGGACCATTGGCCACGTTGACCACGGCAAGACCACCCTCACCGCCGCTATCTTGTACACTCTAAACATGGCCTCTGGCCAAGGTTATAGTGCTCGCGTAGAGAACGTCGATGGTATTGATAATGCCCCTGAAGAGAAAGCGAGAGGAATCACTATTGCTCTTCACCACTCTGAGTACAGCACTCCTAAGCGTCACTATGCTCACATCGACGCTCCAGGTCACGCTGACTATATTAAGAACATGATTACTGGTGCCGCCCAGATGGATGGCGCTGTTATCGTGGTTGCTGCGACTGATGGTATTATGCCTCAGACTCGCGAGCACGTTCTTTTGGCTCGCCAGGTTGGTGTGCCTAAGATCATTGTTTTCATCAACAAGTGCGATATGGTTGATGATCCTGAACTCATTGACTTGGTTGAAGAGGAAGTTCGTGAACTTCTTACTAAACAAGAATTCGATGGCGCCAATGCCCCTGTTATCCGTGGCTCCGCTCTTAAGGCTCTTGCTTCCACCAGTCTTGATGACGAGTGGTCCAAGGGTATCCTTGCTTTAGTTCAGGCTATGGATGACTATATTCCTGATCCTATCCGTGAAGTTGACAAGCCATTCTTGATGCCGATTGAAGATATCTTCTCAATTGAAGGTCGCGGGACTGTCGTTACTGGCCGTATCGAGCGCGGTGTTGTGAAGGTTGGTGAAGATGCCGAAATTGTCGGTCTCACTCCTACTGTCAAAACTACCATTACCGGTATCGAAATGTTCAACAAGCAACTCGACGAGGGTATGGCTGGCGACAACGCTGGTATTCTCTTGCGCGGTCTTAAGAAGGACGATGTTACCCGTGGTCAGGTTTTGGCCAAGGTCGGCTCCGTTACTCCTCACACCGAATTCACCGCTGAAGTTTACATTTTGACCAAGGAGGAAGGTGGTCGCCACACTCCATTCTTCGCTGGTTACAAGCCACAATTCTACATTCGTACCACTGACGTGACTGGTGAGGTTATTCTCCCAGAGGATGTTAAAATGGTTATGCCTGGCGATACCATTAGTATCACTGTTAAGTTGATTTCTCCGGTCGCCTTGGAAGACAAGCAACGCTTTGCTATCCGCGAGGGTGGTAAGACTGTTGGAGCCGGTGCTGTTAACAAAATTATTGCTTAAGTTCGCTTAATCAATCAAGCACCTTACAAAATTATGGAAAACGAAACAAAAACAACCAAAGCCAAGAAGCCCGCGAAGGCCAAGAAGGATGAGGTAAAAGAATTGGCCAAGTTGCGCATTCGTGTCTCAGCTTATGAGCACAAAGTGCTTGATGCTAGCGTGAAGCAGATTGTTGATACCGCGACTCGTTATGATGGTAAGATTGAGGGTCCTATCCCTCTTCCTACCGAGTTCAAGAAGTATACTGTTAACCGCAGTTCCTTCATCGACAAGAACTCCCGCGAGCAGTTCGAAATGCGTATCCATAAGCGCTTGATTGATATCTCTAACCCCTCTCCGAAGTTGATTGAGAGCCTTACAAATCTCAACCTCCCATCCGGAGTCAACATCGACGTAAAGATGATGTAAACAAAAAAGCCCCTCCGGGGGCTTTTTTGTTGACATTTCTCCCTGATTTGTTAGTATAAATCAAAGCTCGTAGGGGCTATTATTTTTACTTTTATGAAATTCATTCTCGGCAAAAAGGAATACATGACCCAGCTCTTTGATGAGTCTGGTAAGGTTGTCCCTGGGACGGTTGTTTCGGCTGGTCCTATGTATGTTCTTGAACTTAAAAAAGGTAAGCCCTCTACTACTAAATCCAAGACTGGCACCTACGATTCGATGGTTATCGGTTATGGCGAGCGCAACCTCAAGAATGTCAATAAGCCTCAGAAAGGTTTGATCAAGAAGGCTCTTGCTGAGAGAGAGAAGGGTTTCACTATCATTCGTGAATTCAATAATAAGAAAAGTGCTTTGCCTGAAGTCGGAGTTGGCGGGGTCATCGATGCCTCAACTTTCGCTCAAGGTGATAAGGTTGTTGTTAGCTCCATCTCTAAGGGTAAGGGCTTCCAAGGTGTGGTCAAGCGTCACCACTTCGAAGGAGGACGTCGTTCCCATGGTCAGAAGCACTCCGAGCGTGAGCCAGGTTCTATTGGTGCCGGTGGTAAACAGCGTGTTATGCCTGGTATGCGTATGGCCGGCCGTATGGGTACTGATCGCATCACTTCTAAGAATTGTATCGTTTCCCGTGTTGATGCCGACAAGAATTTGATTTTTATTAAGGGAGCCATTGCTGGTCGCAAGGGTACATTGGTGGAAATAGTTGTTAAATAGACTGATAAATTATCATGATTGAAGCAAAGGTTTATAATTTTGAAGGAGCTGAATCAGGGAAGGCAAGTTTGCCCGAGGCTATCTTTGGCGTGAAGTGGAACAATGACTTGGTTTACCAGGTTGCTGTTGCTATGCAGGCCAATCTTCGTCGCGTGACCGCTGATACTAAGGACCGTTCCGATGTTCGCGGTGGTGGTAAGAAACCATGGCGCCAGAAGGGTACTGGGCGTGCCCGTCACGGTTCCTCTCGTTCTCCAATCTGGAAGGGTGGTGGTATTACTCATGGCCCAGTTGCTGAGAAGGATTATAGCCAGAAGATCAATAAGAAAATGAAGTCCAAGGCCTTCTTCATCGCTTTGTCTAAGAAGCTCGCTGATGGCGAAGTTGTCTTTGTCCAAGATCTACCTCTAACTGTGGCTAAGACCAAGCAGGCTCAAGCCTATTTGAATAATTTTGCTAAGGCTGGTTTCGAGAAAATCAACTACAAGAAGGGTAAGCGTGCCCTTATCACTACCGCCAAGAAGGATGAGAAGACCTCTAAGAGCTTCAAGAATATTCCTAGCGCTACTGTTTCTGACTTGCGCGATATTAATCTTCTTGATTTATTGAATTATAAATATATTGTCATTACCAACCCGGCTGATAGTTTGGTCGTTCTTAAGACCCGCGCTAAAGCAGAATAAATACCATGTCTAAAATCGGTAAAGAAAACAAAACCCAGATTGTCTTGAAGTCACCTCGCGTTACCGAGAAGTCGACAGATTTGTCTTTGCGCAAGAGTGGTCCGGCTTATGTCTTCGAAGTCGCGCAAGAAGCCACCAAACCTATGGTTGTTGCCGCCTTTGTTGCTAAATATAAGGTTAAGCCAGTGAAGGTCAATATTGTTAATTTGCCAGCCAAGAAGACTTTGGTTCGCGGTAAGCGCGGTCATAAGAGTGCCATTAAGAAGGCGATCGTTTTTATTAAGGTTGGTGAAAAAATAGAAATTGTCTAATATGAAAAAATACGCCCCAACAACCCCATCCCGTCGCAACATGACCACGATTAACTATCGTGAGTATTTGACCGTCTCCGAGCCTCACAAGCCCCTTACCAAGGGTGTGAAGAGAGATGTCGGCCGCAATGGCGATGGTCGCATTACTGTTCGTCACAAGGGAGGGGGACATAAGCGCCTCTATCGTGATATTGATTTCAAATACACCAAAGTTGGTATTCCTGCCAAGATTGAGACTGTAGAGTATGATCCTAACCGCTCTGGCTTTATCGCCCTCGTTTGTTATAAGGATGGGGCTCGTGCCTATCACTTGCTACCCAAGGAGCTTAAGGTTGGCGACGTCATCTTGAATGATGCTAGCGCTGACGTGAAGACTGGTAATCGTTTGCCTCTGTCTAAAATTCCTGTCGGTACCTTTATTTATAATATCGAGACCAAGCCGGGGAGTGGGGCTAAGTTTGTCCGTTCTGCTGGTTCTTATGCCGAGGTTGTCTCTCACGATGCCGGTTATACCGCTATCAAGATGCCTTCAACCGAAATTCACAAATTACTTGATACTTGTTCCGCTTCGGTTGGTGCCGTTTCTAATGATGAGCACAAGCTGGTGAAATATGGTAAGGCTGGTCGCTCTCGTTGGATGGGTATCCGCCCAACCGTTCGTGGTACCGCTATGAACCCTGTCGACCATCCATACGGTGGAGGTGAAGGTGTCCAGGGTCGCGGAACTAAGCGTCCTAAGACTATGTGGGGTAAGGTTACCGGTGGCCGTAAGACTCGTCATCCTAAGAAATATTCTAACCACCTCGTTGTTTCTCGCCGTAAGGTTGGGAAGCGTAAATAGACGCTCCACTTGCTCAATAAAACAACACAGAAAACCCCTCCAGCGAGGGGTTTTCTTATCCACTCTTAGTTTTTCTCTAAACCATATCTATGGTGCTATAATAAATTTAGGCGTAAACGCTTGCTTTGTTTTATTATAAATTTATTATTAATCAATGTCTCGCTTAGCGGGATTTAAAAACTAATTTAATGAAAAAATATATTTTAGGAGCCATCCTCGTTTTATCGCTGGTTGTCGTTCCTTTTGTATCTTCGGCTCAGACTTCTGGGATTGCCCCCTGCCCGATTATCACGGTTAATTTATCTCTGGGTAGCACTGGGCCCGACGTCACGGCGCTTCAGAAGTATTTGATTGAAGAAGGCCTGTTAAACATAGAAGGGGGTGGCCCCACTGGCTATTTTGGTGATCTAACTAGGGCTGCTGTTGTCCGATGGCAGACTGATCACAACATTCTCAACGAGACTGGCTTCGGTCCCTTGTCTCGAGCCGCTTTAGACTCCCTCTGTTCTGTCTCAGGTAAAGAAATTTCTCCTCGCATCTCAGGTGTCTCTGGTCAAATCCAGGGTAAAATTTATCCTGGGGCTTGGATTAAACTTACAGGGAATCGTTTGACGGCTGACGTACGTATTACTAAATCTGGTAATCCAAACATTGTTATCAAGCCTGAGGCAAAAAGTGTTACTTATTATGATGAGGGCCGAGAGAGAATGAGGATTGACTTCCAGCTTAGTTCCACCACTCCGGTTGGGAGCTACTATATCAATGTCTATAGTGCTACGGGAGTGAAGAGCCCAACAGTGCCTTTCCGTGTTGTTAAGAGGCCAGTGGCCGCCGACGGCCTTCTTGATCCGGTTATTGTCTCTGTTTCTGCCAGCACTACTGATATCTACCCTGGTTCATGGGTTAAATTACTTGGCAAAAGACTCAGTGGTGATGTTCGAATTACTAAACATAATTATCCCAACATCATTATCAAGCCGGTGGCAAGAATTAATGCAGACGCCTCGAGGGTTGATTTCAAACTTCCTCCTGAAGTAACTGTTGGTGCTTACTATCTTAATGTTTACAGCGATGTCGGACGCAATAGTAATACTATGCCATTGAGGGTGGTGGGCTCTAATTCTGAGGAAAATGTTCAACCAACAATTACCTTTGTTTCTCCAAGTGGAGGAGAAACATTTAAGTCAGGGCAACAAGTGATTGTTAGATATGATATGGCTAATTTCCTTCGAGTTGCTAACGTTCAAATTCAACTTAATAAAGGAGCTATTTATCCTGGGGGTCCTTATAACCCAGTGGGCAATGCTACTAATTATATGCCCGCCGGTCATTATACTTTTACTATTCCAGCAGATGCTCCTTCGGGGGATGACTATAGCTTTATGATTAATTCTGATTACCCTAATACGGAAACTAGTGCTCATTTCCAATCGAACATTTTTAGTATCGTTGCCCCCGATACCTCTGCCTCTGGTAGGCCACGTATAGAGGGAGAGGTTCTTACTGGTGTCTCTGGTCATGGCACTGGCCATTGGCTTAGAATTCGTGGGGCTCGTCTGACGAACAATGTCGTTATTCGTAAATACGGCGGAACAGCCACGACAACTCTCTCTGGGGGTATCGTTTCTGGTGTTCCTGGTAATGCTGCCGCTTTCCTTGATATTGAGTTAAATATCCCAGTTGGGAGCTATCAGCTTAATATAATTGGTTCTGATGGCACGGTTAGTAACACAGTAAGACTGAACGTCACAGCGGAAACGGCAAGCTCAAGAGCTAGTCAAATTGCAGCTGTCGCTAGCGCTATCCAGGCTCTGGTTGCTCAACTTAAGGTTCAGTAAGTTAATTTAGAAAACCGCCCAGGCCTCGGGAAACCAGAGGTCTGGGCGGTTTTTTGTGGGGCCTGAAGGGCTTTTGTTGACATTGAGCCAGTTTTTGCTATGATGACAGAGCTCATATTTGGGCGTTTATTTTTGCTCGTCAGGGTGTGCCAATCGGCCACTTCAACGGGTGTTTAAATTAATTATGGCAAGATCACTATCTAAGGGTCCCTATGTGGACGAAAATTTATTAAAGAAAATCGCTGGTAAGAAGGCGAGCGATGCTAGCGTAGGTGTTATCAAAACCTGGGCTCGTCGCAGTCAAATTAGCCCTGAGATGGTTGGTTTTACTTTTGGTGTTCATAATGGCAAGAGCCACTTAGAGGTCTTTGTGACCGAAGAAATGGTTGGCCATCGTTTGGGCGAATTTTCCCCAACCCGTAAGTTCACTAAGCACGGAGGTAAGATGCAGAAAGAAATAGAACAGAAGAAGAAGGAGGCTGAGATCTCAGCTGCTAAATCAGCTAAGGAATCCCCAGCTAAGAAATAATCATGAAAGCTTTTCTTAAGAACCATCATCAAACCCCAAGAAAGACCCGCCTAATCGCGGATCTTATCCGTGGCAAGAAGGTCTCGGTAGCGATGGCTGAGCTCGACTTGGTAATTAAGAAATCCGCTGCCCCCATCAAGAAGCTTATTCAATCAGCTGTGGCTAATGCTAAAGCTAATTTTAAGGCTAAGGAAGAAGAACTCTATGTTAAGAATTTGACCGTTGATAAGGGTAATGTCATCAAGCGCTCCCGTCCAATGTCTCGTGGTCGAGCTTTTCCTATCCGTCACCGTTTGAGCCATATCGAAGTCACTTTGGAAGCTAAAGAACCTACTAAAAAATAATATGACACACCGCGTTCATCCATATGCACATAGACTCACTATTATCCGCGACTGGCAATCTCGCTGGTTTGGTAAGGGTGAGAAATATGTTGAATTCCTAAAGGCTGACGTTCTTTTGCGCGAATTTCTGACCAAGCGTTTGCGTGGTTTCTATGTTGACCGTGTTGATATTGAGCGTGGAGAAAATTTCTATAAAATTATCGTTCGCACCTCTCGTCCTGGTATGATTATTGGCCGCGGGGGAGATGGTATCACCAAGCTTAAGAGTGAGATTATTACTCAACTTCAGAAAACTGGTACCACTCTACCTAAGGATGTTCAGGTTGATATCCAAGAGGTTAAGGAACCTGAGGCTAGTGCCGCAATTGTTGCCTACATGATCGCTGAAGGTTTGGAGAAGCGTTTGCCTTTCCGTCGTGTCTTGAAGCAAACGGTTGAGAAAGTTTTGAACAGCAAATCCGTTAAAGGGGTTAAGGTTACCTTGTCTGGCCGTCTGGGTGGTGCTGATATGGGTCGTACTGAGACCTTGCGTAAGGGTCAGGTCCCTCTTCAGACTTTGCGTGCTGATATTGATTTTGCTCGTGAGAAGGCCTATATGTATTACGGCGTGACTGGTATTAAGGTCTGGATTTATCGGGGCGAGATTTTTAACACTGAGAATAAATAAACTACCATGTTATTACCAAAGAAAGTAAAATTCAGAAAGTGGCAAACCATGCGGACTAACCCTAAGAAGGTTAAGACCGAAACGCGTGGGACAAAATTGGCTTTTGGTAATTTTGGTTTGAAGGCTGAGACCCCGGGCCGTATTAAGTCTAATCAGATTGAAGCTGCTCGTAAGACTATTGCCCGCCAAATGCACAAGACTGGTAAACTTTGGATCCGCATCTTCCCTGATATGCCTTTTACCGCTAAAGCCGCTGAGGTGGGTATGGGTAAAGGTAAAGGTGATCCTCAGGGTTATCAGATCCAGGTTTGGCCAGGTCGTTTAATTTTTGAAGTTGACGGTCTTACTGATGAGATTGCTAAGGAGGCCTTGCGTAAAGCTGGTGCCAAATTACCAATCAAGACTAAGATTGTTAGCCGTTAAGATAAGAATATGAAAAAGACCGATTTTAAAACTAAATCAGACGCTGAATTAAAGAAAGTTCTCATTGAGAAACGAGATTCTTTGGCTAAATTCAAGTTCGGCATGACCGGTTCCCGTACCAAGAATGTCAAAGAAGGGCGCAATACTCGTCGAGATATTGCCAGAATTTTAACCGCCCTCAAGGCCAGCAAATAAATAATATGGAAAAAGAAATTAAAAATAAGAAAGTTCTTAAGGGGAAGGTTGTCTCTGACAAGATGGATAAGACTGTCGTTGTTGAGATCAAGCGCTTTGTGAAGCACCCTAAGTACGGTAAGTTCTTCAATCTTTCTAAGCGTCACAAGGCTCATGATCCAGAGAATAAGGCCAAGATCGGAGACGAAGTCGAGATTCGTGAGTGTCGCCCATTATCGAAAGATAAACATTTCGAAGTAATTTATAAATAAACTACCATGATTCAGCCACAATCCATTGTAAAAATTGCCGACAACACTGGCGCCAAGATTGGACGCGTCTTCAAGGTGCTCGGTAGCTCGAAGAAACGTTATGCCCGGATTGGCGAGCTGGTTATTCTCTCTGTCCAGACCGCTGAGCCTCGCAAGGCCGTTAAGAAGAAGGAAGTTCTCCGCGCTTTGGTTGTCCGTCAGAAATCACCTTTTCGTCGCGCTGATGGTTCTTACCTCCGCTTTGACGAGAATGCTGTTGTTATCCTAGACAAGACCAAGCCTGAACCACGTGGTGGACGTATCTTTGGACCTATTCCTCGTGAGATTGGTGAATTGGGTTATCAGAAAATTGTGTCATTAGCCCCAGAAGTGGTATAAACAAATACGAGTATGAAAATCAAAAAGAATGACAATGTAGTAATCATCACTGGTAAGGATCGCGGCAAGCAGGGCAAAGTTTTGCGTGTATTGGCCGAAGATGAGAAGGTCTTAGTGGAGGGGATGAATCTTCGTAAGAAGCATCAGAAGCCTCGCAAAGAAGGGGACAAGGGTCAGATGATTGATATGCCACATCCAATCCATATTTCTAATGTTGCCCTTTATTGTTCTAGTTGTGGTAAGGGTGTTCGCATGGGTGCTAAGATGGCTGATGGTAAGAAAAAAGTCCGCGTTTGCAAGAAGTGCGGTAAAGAAATTTAAAATACTATGAAGAAGTTAAAAGAAAAAATTGAAGCCGCGATGCCCGAACTCAAGAAGGAGTTGGGTGTTAAGAATAAGATGGCGACCCCTCACTTGGTGAAGGTGGTTGTTAATTCTGGAACCGGTAAAGCTAAGGACAAGAAACGTAATGAATTGGTGGAGAATCGTCTCGGTAAGATCACTGGTCAGAAGGCTTCGCCTCGTGGCGCCAAGCAGTCTGTAGCTTCCTTCAAGGTTCGTCAGGGTGATATCATTGGTTTTGCTACCACTCTTCGTGGCCAGCGCATGTATGACTTCCTCGATCTTCTCTTTAATGTCACTATTCCTCGTATTCGTGACTTCAAGGGTTATGATGAAAAAATTGTGGATGAAGTTGGTAATTTAACTTTGGGTGTTAAAGAGCATACCGTTTTCCCTCAGACCGCTGACGAAGAACTCAAAGATGTTTTCGGTCTCGCTATCACCATCGTTACTTCCGCTAAAGATAAGAAATCCGCCCTCGCTTTCTTCAAGGCAATCGGTTTTCCTTTCAAGAAGCCTGTTGCTGCCAAATAATCCACTCAACTTAAATTTACCAAAACAACACAGAAAACCCCTCTTCAGAGGGTTTTTCTTATGCTATAATTATAAATAGCAAATTAGTAGCTTAATTATAAAATAATGAAAAAATATCTATTTGGAATTGTCCTGGTTTTGTCTCTCGTTATTGCTCCTCTGACGACTTCAGCTGTCACTATCGCTGAGTTGCAAAATCAGATCGCGGCTCTTATGGCACAATTAGCTGCTCTACAAAATAATCGGTCAGTTTGTCAGTTCACCCACGACCTATCTTTAGGTGATGGTGATAATGATGGTTTGTCGGGCGAAGTCACTGCTTTGCAGAGGATTCTCATCTCTGGTGGATATCTTAGGGTGGCAAAGCCGACTGGTTGGTTTGGTAAAATGACTATGAATGCCGTTAAACAATGGCAAAACGCTAATGCCAAAGTTGGGCGAGCTGTCTCTGGTAATGGTTCAATTAACGCCAGTGACCGTGGAATTTTGTGCGGTAATATCCCAGATTCCTCAAGCTCAATTTCTATTTCTAATGTTTCTGGCCCAACTTCTCTTAATGTTAACCAGACTGGTACGTGGAGCGTTAGCGTTAAAGGCCCGAGTGGAACAAATTTAAATTATCGTGTGGCTTGGGGTGAATACGATGGCTACGCTGGCGTTTCGGCGAAGCCCGTGTCGGTTAATTTGGTCAATCAGACTGGGACATTTACACATGCTTATTCTAATCCGGGGACTTACACAATTAGGTTTAACGTTTACGATTACGACAAATGTGACCCGACCGGTAATTCTTCATGTGTTGCTCAGGCTAGTCTGACTGTTGTTGTTGGAAGTAGTAATTCTGTCCAACCAATTGTCATTCAAGATGTTAAATATTCTCCGGCCTCACCAAAGGTCAATGAATTAATTACTACGACTGTTACGATAACAAATAGTAGCCTTAACCATTATAATTTGCCTTTCAAAGTTAATGTTCAGGGTACGACAGTGACAGTTCCTTCTCTTCTTGCTAGAGAGTGGAAGACGGTCACTGTTCCCAATGCCTTCTCTTTTTCGGAGCCGGGAACGAAGACACTGAACACTTCGATTATCTATCCTTTATCTTATGACCCAGCTCAGGGGAATGTTGGTGATACATTTACCAATACCTTAACTTTTACCGCTGACTCGACGTCTAATCCTTATATTAGTTCGGTTAGCTATGAAAAGGCTAGTCACAAGGTTACTGTTTGGGGTAGCAATTTGAATGGAGTTAATGCTGTCTATATTGATAACACCTTGACTATTGTGAACGATCGCATCGCAGATTCTGACGGCAAGAAATTTACTTTCATTTTGCCAGCAGATATTGCCGCTATTGCTGGTAACCACAGCTTGATTCTTATGAACGTGGCTGGACTTGGTAGCAATATGGTAACTCTCAGTGTTAATCAGGCTCCGTACATCAGAAGTGTCAATTATAGCTTCGGCACTGCAAGTAATCGAGATATTGTTATCGTTGGAGAGAGACTCGACAAGGTAAATGCTATTTATGTTGATGGAGGCCAAATTTCTGCTGGCTACTCAATAGGAGATAATGGTAATATGCAATTTCTCTTGCCAACATCAATTGCAAGGGGTTCCCACACTATGCAATTGGGGAGTGTCTATGGGCGAAGTAACTCAGCCCCCTTCCTTGTTTCTAACTAAGTTTAGCTAAAATTAAGAAGGAACAGAAAAAGACGAGGCTGAAGCTCGTCTTTTTCTGTTATAATAAAAGTATGAAAATTGCGATTATTTCCGATGCCCATGACAATATGGCTAACCTTGAGAAATTCTTGGAGGTGACCAAGAGGGAGGGGATAGAAGGAATAATTCATTGTGGGGATGTGACAACACCCGAAACTCTTGACTGGCTGGCGGAGAATTTTGCTGGCCCGATTAAGCTGGCTGACGGCAATATGGAGATCAGGCGAGAGGAATTTGGCCAGGTAGTTGAGAGGCATAAGAATCTTGAGGTTTTTCCCGAAATTGGGGTTTGGGAGCTAGAAATTAGAGGGGCAGGAACAAAAATTGCTTTTACTCATCGACCTAATAAAAATGAGGAATTGGCTCAAACTAAGGCTTATTCCTTCGTTTTTTATGGCCATACTCACAAACCTTGGATTAGCCAGATTGGGTCAGTTTTGGTGGCAAATCCTGGTACTTTGGGGGGCGTCTTTACGGCTCCAACCTATGCCACTTTAGATACTGATATTGGTCAACTGGCCCTACACCGGCTCTAGGCCTTAGTTTAGTTGACATTTAGGCCTCTTTCTTGTTAGGATAGAGGGTGGCTCGTAGGAGCCCACTTTGATTTTATATGGCTAAAACATCAGTTATCGCCCGGTCTAAGAAGACCCCAAAATTCAGCTCCCGCCTCGTGCGGCGCTGTTTCCGTTGTGGTCGTAAGCACGCTTTTATGCGCGATTTTGGCCTATGTCGTATCTGTTTTAGAGAACTTGCTAACGAGGGTAAAATCCCCGGAGTCCGTAAGTCATCTTGGTAATTCTATATAATATTATGTCAACAGATTCTATTTCAGACTTTTTAATACAAATCAAGAATGGCGGGCGAGTAAAGCGCGAGAGTATTACTGTTCCTGCTTCTAATCTTAAAGAAGCTATCGCGGAGACTCTGGTTCGCACTGGTTGGCTTAAGAGTGTCGTCAAGCGCGGGAAGAAGGTCAAGAAGTATCTTACTTGTGAATTAGCCTACAAGGCTGGCGAACCTAAGATCGTTGAAGTTAAGCGTATCTCTAAACCATCTCGTCGTGTTTATGTTGGGACTGACGAGCTTAACCTTGTTCGCCAAGGTTTTGGTCTTGCTATTCTTTCAACACCAAAAGGAATTTTAACCAATTTTGAAGCTAAGAAGGCTAAGGTCGGTGGGGAGTTAATGTTTGAAATTCACTAATATGTCACGTATTGCTAAAAGACCAATATCCCTCCCAACTGGCGTTACCGTCACTGTTCTTGGTGACGAATTCAAAGTTAAGGGTCCACAAGGCGAACTCTCTAAGAAATTTAAGAGTGACGTCACTATTGTCGCCGATGATAAAGAAGTCCAGGTTACTCCTAGCCACAAATCTATCTCTGCTAACGCTTTATCTGGTACCTATGCTTCCCATCTTAAGAACATGATCGAGGGGGTGACTAAGGGTTTTGAGAAGAAATTGATTGTTGAAGGTGTCGGTTATAAATATGTTGTTAACGGTAATGAAGTTCGTTTAGATATTGGGTTTTCTCATCCGGTGATGGTCCCTATTCCTGATGGTATTAAAGTTGTTACCGAGAAGAGCAACATGACCATTACTGGTATTGATAAAGAATTGGTTGGTGAATTTGCTGCCAAGATCCGTTCGCTTAAGAAGGTTGAGCCTTATAAGGGTAAGGGTATCCGTTACATTGACGAAGTTGTCCGTCGTAAGCAAGGGAAGAAGGCTAGCGCCTAATTAAATTTATGAAAATAATTCGTTTCAAAACTAAAGAAGAAAAAAGAGGTCGTCGCGCTACCCGCGTTCGGGCTAAGGTGTCGGGCACTATGGAGCGTCCTCGTCTTTCTGTTTTTCGTTCTAACAAACATATCTTTGCTCAATTGATTGATGATAATACTGGTAAGACCTTGGCTTCAGCTTCAGATAAAGAAATTAAGTTAGCCAAAAAAGAGAAGGGTGCTCAGACCAAAGTTTTGGCGGGCATGGCTGTTGGGAAATTATTAGCTGAGAAAGCCAAGGCTGGCAAACTATCTAAGGCGGTCTTTGATCGTGCTGGTTATCGTTTTACCGGTCGAGTTAAGGCTGTCGCTGAAGGGGCCCGTGAAGGGGGACTAGAATTTTAATAAAATATTATGGCTGAACAACCAACAAACAATCAAGTCGTGAGAAAAGTTTTTGCTTCTCCCGGAACCGCTCGTCCAAGTTTTGGTCGTGGTGGTGCTATTGGTGGGGCAAATCGCCCTGGTGGCAATCGTCCTGGAGGCAATCGCCCCGGCGGTAATCGTGGTGGCCGTTTTGGTGCCGATCGCCCTAAGCCAGAATTTGATCAGAAGACTATCAATGTTCGTCGTGTGGCGCGTGTTGTTTCTGGTGGCCGTCGTTTCAGTTTCTCGGTGGCTCTTATTGCCGGAGACAAGAATGGCCGCGTAGGTGTTGGTGTTGGTAAGGCTGGAGACACCGCTTTGGCTGTCGAGAAGGCTCTTAATAAGGCCAAGAAAGCGATGATTCGTGTTAACATGACCGACAAGAAATCTATTCCTCATGAAGTCTCGGCTAAGTACAAGTCAGCTCGTGTGGATCTTCGCCCGGCTAAGGGTCGTGGTCTAGTTGCTGGTAGTGCTGTTCGTGTTGTCCTCGCTTTGGCTGGTCTCCATGATGTTAACGCCAAGATTGTTTCGCGCAGTAAGGATAAATTAAATATTGCTCGGGCTGCGATTCTTGCCCTTTCTAGTTTGAAAACTAAGGCCCCTAAGACGACTGAAGCCAAATAGTCCCTTGTAGATAAATATTATGCAATTACATAACCTAAAAAAGAATAAGACAAACAGAGCTGCCCGTCAGATTGGTCGCGGTGGTAAGCGCGGTACAACTTCCGGTCGGGGAACCAAGGGTCAGAACGCTCGTGCTGGTAACAAGCGCCGCCCAGAAATGCGTGACATCATTAAGAAATTACCTAAGTTACGTGGTTACCGTTTTAAGGGTTATGGTATTAAACCAATGGTGGTTAATCTTTTCCTTTTGAGTAAGTCATATGAAGCCGGGGAAACTGTTAACCCAACAACCTTATTGGCCAAGAAGCTGATCAATAAGAAAAGTGGTAGATTGCCTGAGGTTAAAGTCTTGGCGACCGGCACTCTTGTTAAGGCCTTGAAATTTGAGGACTGCTTAGTCTCCGAAGCCGCTAAAGTAAAAATTGAACAAGCTGGTGGTTCCGTTATCTCTGTTCCGGCCGAAAAATAAAATATGATCGATACATTTCTAAACAAACTAAGACTCGTTTTTGAAGATCGCGGTCTGCGTAATCGGATTTTGTTTGTTGTTGCCGCGCTTTTTATGTTCCGCTTAGGCGCCTCTATCCCTATCCCGGGCGTTAATGTTTTAGCTCTTGACCGTTTTCTCTCTGACAACCAATTCTTTGGGATGTTGAACATCTTTTCTGGTGGTGGTCTTTCTAACCTATCCATTATGATGTTAGGTGTTGGTCCTTATATTACCGCTTCGATTATTTTCCAGCTCCTTACCCTAGTTTTCCCTTCTCTAAAGCAGATGTACCATGAGGATGGCGCCGCTGGTCGTCGTAAGATTGCCCAGTATTCCCGTTATCTCACTGTTCCTCTTTGTGTCGTCCAGGGTTTGTCCTTGCTTGTTATGTTGGAGAAACAAGGCGTTTTAATGAATCTTACCTATTTCGATCGCATCCTTAACATTTTAGTTGTCACGGCTGGGTCAATGCTCTTGATGTGGATTGGTGAATTGATTACTGAGTACGGTATTGGTAACGGTGTTTCCCTCTTGATTTTTGCCGGTATCGTCTCAAGTCTTCCTTCTGTCCTTTCTCAGCTCTGGTTGACTGGTGATATGTCCAATATCCCAATGTACCTTGGCTTCGCTGTCTTGGCGGTGATCATCCTGGCCGCCATTGTCTTCATCACTGAAGCCGAACGGCCTATTCCTATTACCTATGCCAAACGAGTGCGGGGGATGAAGGTCTATGGTGGCACTTCTACTTATCTCCCTATTCGCGTTAATAATGCTGGTGTCATGCCAATTATCTTTGCCATTTCCATTATTCTCTTTCCTCAGATGATTGCTAATTATCTGGCCACTTCTAGCGTCGACTCGGTCAGAGTTGTCGCCGAAGCCGTCCTGGCTTTTATTAATAATGCTTGGGCCTATGGCATTTTCTACTTCCTCTTGGTAGTGGTCTTCACTTATTTCTATTCTGCCGTTACCTTTGACCCAGTTGCTATCTCTGAGAACTTGCAGAAGAATGGAGCCTTCATCCCCGGTGTTCGTCCTGGTCATTCCACCGCCCTTTATATTGGTAATATTTTGACCCGTTTGACCCTAATTGGGTCTCTCTTCCTTGGTATTGTTGCTCTTTTGCCAATTCTTATCCAGAACATGACGGGGATTGCCTCGCTGGCTATTGGCGGAACGAGTCTCTTGATCGTCGTCTCAGTAGCGATTGAATTCGTCAAACAAATCAACGCTCAGATCTCAATGCGGGAGTATTAGACGCTCAGGTTGTTGCCTATAAAACCTAGAAAAATCCCCGGATGGGGTTTTTCTTTTATTTTTATGCTCTGAAGAGGTATACTTAAGCTATCGGCTTATTAGCTAAGGATTTTTTCTTATGAGTAAAAAGATTAAAATATACTTTCTCAGCGTTATTTTTTTGGTTTCAGCCTTCTTTTTAACTCTTCCATTGGCATCATCGGCTGCAACTTTTTGTGTGAGGCACGATGGCACTGCCACGTTCACTCGTTCTGTCAGTAATATTACTAGCGACGTGGCCCATGGTGGTTACGTCAAGGTCCAAACTAGTGGTGCTGTCGCTGTTCCGGCGGGGGACTATATTACTCTTAGGGGGGTTGGTACTACTGGTCAAGATATCAATGGTACCCACCAAGTTATATTTAATGATTCTGGAACTCCTAATAGACTTTTAACAATTGATGTTCCCTATGTTAGTGGTACTGGTGTAACTGGTGGATATATATTACCCTCGGGCTCAACGACTGACAGTGCTGTCGGGTTAACTAATGATGCTGGTCATTGCTTGGGGCTAGTAGCGAGTTTTAATAATGCTCACGCCTCGACCCCTTTCCTCCCGGGTGACATCATTTACTTTGGAGGAGCTCTTAGTACCACCGCTCTTTATACCATCACAGATAGTGGTTCGGCGGGTAATCCTATCACGTTTACTTCTTTTCCTGGTGCTATGCCTGCAATTGACAATACCGCAGGGGTAATTCTCAACATTACTTCTGGGGTTTCTTATATTAACATTAATAATTTTATTGGTACTACTACCTCTGCGGGTAGCCAAGCAGTAAAATTCAACGGTAATAATAGCTATGTCACTATTTCTAGCAGTACTTTAGCTGTTGGAGGAGGAAATACTGGGAGCATTATTCAGTCGAACGGAACTGATGTTCACGACATTACAATTTCCGATATTGTCGGTAATGGAGGAGCTGTCTCTTTTGCCACTGGTTCTCCTCAAAGTATATATCTCAATAATGTTAATATTACTGGTGGGACAAGTATGGCTTTTGACGGGGTGAGCTCCACAACTTTAATTAATGTTTCTCATGCTAGCACGACTGGCTTTGGTTTACAGATTTTGAATGGTCTAGGTAAGTTGACCATTGATAATTATGTTGGAGGTTCTTCCACCGATAAAGGGGTTTATATCCTTAATTCGACTTTTGATTCTGGTAGCCAACTTATCAATTCTTCCGTTTCTTTTTCTAGTAGTAGCGCCTATTACTTGAGCAATGTGGAAGGCTTGTCTCTATCAAACAATGTTTCCTCTGATGCGAAAGGCCACGCTTTCGTGATTCTTGGGTCAAGGGACTTAAGTTTCACCTCTAACACTGTGAATGTCCCATCAAATTTCCCCGCTGGCTCCTATGGTTTTTATGTGGTGAGTTCTTCAGATAATATAAATTTTAGCTCTAATACTGTAAATAATGCTATTGGGGCTGGGGCCAGTTATTCCGTCGATGGCTCGTCGAACATCAGTTTCAATGGAGATTCCGTCGGTCTTACCTCGACAACCACTTCATTTTCCATTTCTTCTTCAACGGGCGTTTCTCTTAGGAATATCAGTGTCTCTAATGGTGGTTCGATGGCTTTTTCGAGTAGCTCAGCTCTAACGATTGACAACGTCTCTAGTGTTGATTCCCTTGGTTATGGTATGACTATTGTAAATAGCGTGGGAACCACCTCAATTAATAATTTGAATATCAGCTCCTCAACTCTTGCTGGATTATATGTCGCGACTTCAACTTTCTCTGGTAGCACAAATAAAGTATCTAACTCTACTATCTCTACGCCTGGTACTTATTCGTACTTTCTAGATAATGTTTCTGGTTTAAGTTTGGAGGACAACTCTTCTGTTAACCCTGTCAGTCATGCCTTTATTATCTCTAGCTCCACAAATATTAGTCTTACTAGAAATACGGCTACTGGAGGAGCCAGGGGCATTACTTCAACAGTTGGCTACTATGTCATTTCCACCTCTAGTAATATTACCTTTAATTCCAATATCTCCAATAGTGCTCGATCATCAGGGTTCGTGGTTAAAGATGGGTCTAACAATATAACTTTTAATTCTGACCTTGCCGAGAATTCCGTTGATCTGACTGGCTTCAGTTTTTCAGAAAGTTCCAACCTTATAACATGTAATTCTTGTATCGCGAGGAATAATGGCGACGATGGTTTCTCAACCACGGATTTTGCACATGATATAACTTTCAATAAATGTTTGGCCTACGGTAATGGTTCCTCAACGGTTGATTCCAGCGGCGATGGTTTTACCTCACATAAAGAAAATTACAATATCTTGATCAACAATTCGCTCGCTTATGACAACTGGGATTCTGGCTTCGGGATGTCTGGTAGTAGCACGAGCGTTAATAGCTCCGGCCGCATTTACAACTCCGTCGCTGCTACTACCCGAGGCGGATCACGTCAGATGGCTGGGATGCTCTTTAGCACCCAAGGTTTAAATTCAACAACAAATGAAGGTTGGACTGTTAAAAATAATATTGGTTACAAAAATAATAACAACACTGGACTTGGCTATACTCCTCATGAAATTGCCACTTTTAATAGCACGGCCCTATCTTCTGGCCGTGTCGCCCTTGATTACAATGTTTATAAGCCCTTAAGTGACGATACTTTCTCAATGGTCGGCGTTGCCCCGTCACCTTTTGTCTCTAAGACTTGGGCCGAGCACTCAGTTTATGAACCTCACAGCGTTAATGCGAGCACCAGCCAAATCTTTGTTAGTGCTTCACCTTCAACCACGACCGACTTCCGATTAGCTGATCTTTCTCCCGCCATCGACGCTGGCGATTCCTCCATCGTCACTTCCACCACCACTGATTATCTCGGCAACCCACTCTATGGTGCTCCAGACGCTGGTGCCTTCGAATATCAGCCCACTCTGACCATTACCACCACTGACCCTCAATATACGGGCAATATCCGTATTTACGCTGACGGCAAGTATCGTTATACCTCGGCCACTTCTAGTGCCACCAGCGCCAACTTCTTAGTCACCCCCGTTAGCGGTTCTTACACCAGTTACGGTGCCTCCACCACCCGCCCAGAGTATCTAAACGTCACCTTCAATACCTGGGAGACCACTGGCAGCCAGAACAAGAGTTGGACGGCTTCTTCCTCTATGGCTGGCGACACCACTTATACCATCGGTGACCTTGTTCCTAATACTCCCTACACTTTCAAACTAGACGGCACCGCCAACACTGCCATCACTAGCTCAGCCTGCTCTGGCTCAACCTGTACCTCAGACTCTGCTGGCCAAATCGTCTTCACCTATACGGGTGGCTATTCCACTCACACCTTCGAATTAGTTAATGCTACCGTTCCGGCCACGGAGACAGCCCCTGTTCATCGTTCCTCTGGTGGAACTGTCGCCAATCAGATCTCCAACTTAATTTCAATGGGAAATCTTGAATTAGCCAATGAACTTAGTGCCAAATACAATTTAGGAACTTCTTCTGCCGCCAAAGCTTCTTCAACCCTTCGTTATTCTTTTACTCGTAATCTAAAAACTGGCTCAACAGGCTCTGATGTTAAATTGTTGCAACAATTCTTAAATACCCACGGCTTTATTCTGGCCAAGTCTGGAGCTGGGTCACCAGGGAGAGAGACGAGTTATTTTGGTCAAGCTACAAGAAACGCCTTAATCAGATTCCAAAAGGCTAACAAAATTACTCCCGCAGTCGGCTACTTTGGGCCGGTGACGAGGGGGGTGGTGGAAAGAATTAAATAGTTTTGCTTTTAGGGTAACTTTGGGCTAAAATTGAAGGATATGGAAAATAATCAAGAAGGCTCTGGTCTCAAGACCTTTATTTTTATTGGTCGTTCGGGCTGTGGCAAGGGGACGCAAGTTGAACAGTTGGCCGAGCACTTAAAAGGGAAGGGGATCATCAATAGTGACCATGCTTGGTTGCGGGTGGAAACTGGTGCCCAGTTTAGGAAATTTGCCGAGAGAGATAATTATTCAGCTTGCAAATTGAAGGAGTCCATGGAGAGTGGTAATCGTTTACCTGATTGTTTTGCTATTTGGACTTGGTGTAATTACTTTATTGAAAATTATACTGGCGAGGAACACATCTTCTGTGATGGTTGCCCTCGTTCTTTGCTCGAAGCACAATCTTTAGATTTTCTTTTTAGATTTTATAATCGTAAAGAGTTGTCTGTTGTTTATCTTGATATCTCTAAAGAGGAGGCGACAAGGCGAATGCTCGCTCGGGGGAGGGCCGATGATCAGCTTGAAGATATCGAAAAACGATTAGAGTGGTTTGACAAGGACGTTGTCCCGGCGATTGAATATTACCGTAACAATTCTAAATATAAGTTTGTCGAGGTTGATGGAGAGCAGACAATTGAGAAAATTCACGAAGACCTGATTTCAATGCTGGATGTTTAGAATTACGTGTCCCGTTAAAATTTCTAAAGATAGATAACGGGAAGAAATAAGGTAAAACAATAAATTATAGAAGAATTAAATTTTAATGGGATGATTAAACTAAAGACCCAAGAAGAAATCGCAATCTTGAAGGAGGGCGGGCGACGCTTAGCTGTTATTCTTGATGCGGTTAGGGCTAAAGTGGCCCCCGGGGTTAAAACTATCGAGCTAGAAAATTTGACGAGGAAATTAATAAAAGAGGGCGGCGATCAGCCGGCCTTCTTGGGTTATAAGCCCCATGGTGCCCCACGACCTTACCCAGCGGCTCTCTGTGTCTCTATTAATAATGAGATTGTTCATGGTTTGCCAGGTGAGAGGGTTCTCAAAGAAGGGGATATTGTTGGTTTGGATTCTGGCCTTGTCCATGAAGGTCTCTATACTGATATGGCTATCACTGTGCCTGTGGGCAAGATCTCCCGAGAGGCTGAGAAGATGATTAGGACGGCCGAAGAAGCACTTGAAGCTGGCATTTGGGCGGCCGTGCCTGGTAAAAAAGTTGGCGACATTAGTCTCGCCATTGAGAAGGTAATTAAGAGCGCCGGCTTTAATGTCGTTCGTGAATTAGCCGGTCATGGTGTTGGTTACTCACCTCACGAAGATCCTTTTGTCCCTAATTATGGTAAAGCTGGTACTGGCCCCGAACTTATCCCTGGGCTGGTGATTGCGATTGAACCAATGGTGACGAGTGGCTCAGGCGATATTGATGTCGCTCCCGATGAATTCACTTTTGTCACCTCTGATGGGCACTTAGCCACTCATGCGGAGAAGACAATAGTTATTACTGAGACGGGGGCAGAAATTATTACAAAATTATAATTATTAAGTAATTACAAAATATTATGGCTCATCCAAAAGAAGAGAGAACCTATATAATGATTAAGCCCGATGGTGTGCGCAAGGGTTTGATTGGTGAGATTATCAAACGTATCGAACAGCGTGACCTTAAAGTTGTCGCCCTGGAGATGTTTATGCCGACTCTTGAACAGATTGACGACCATTATCCAAAGGATGAGGCTTGGATTAAGCGCTTAGGGACTAAGACCATGAGTAATTACAACAAATATGGTTTTGACCCCATTGCTGAGGTTGGGACAGCTGATGAGTTTGAGATTGGCAAGAAGGTCCGGGGTTGGTTGCTAGATTATATGACCTCGGCCCCCTTAGTTAAGATGGTGGTGCAGGGTGTGCACGCTGTGGATGTTATTCGCAAAATTGCTGGCCCAACTATTCCCTCGACAGCTGAATTGGGGACCATTCGTGGTGACTTCTCGATTGATTCTCCCGTCTTAGCTAATAAAGAAAAGCGCGCCGTGATGAACCTTGTCCATGCTTCTGAGACACCTGAAGAGGCTCTTCATGAGATTGAGCATTGGTTTGGTAAAGAGGCCTCTATTTGTGACTACAAACGTTTTGGGGTGGACGAATAATCCACTATTTATTATAGTGGACAGCCTATGAAGTTAGATTATAATAAAATTAGGTTGTTTAGATAATATTCTTAGTACAATTTTAAATATCAGGGAGCTCAAATTGCGATTGGCCGTGGTCAACTCGTTGCGGGCACCCACCTAGAATACTCTAGGGATATCTATACTAAGCAACCAACAAAATGACTCCCTGGCGCAAGCCTGGGGTCGTTTTGTTTCTGGTTTTTATCAACTGGCGCCATTTTAGCCAGTTGGTATAATGATAGTACCGTGAAGTTTAAGAAGTTTTTTAGCTTGAGTGTCTGTCTCTTGGTTGCGATTACTGTTCTGGACTTTCTTGCCTTTAAGAACTTCTGGTACTGGCGTTGGCCTTGGTTTGATAAACCGATGCACTTCATGGGCGGTCTCTTGGCCGGTCTCGTGGCCATTCAGCTCTTTTTATACTTTAGACGGCGACACTTAAGAGATGTTTCTGGTTTGGACTTCGCCTTAGTAAGTTTATTGGCCGCTGTCGTCATTGGGGGTTTGTGGGAAGTTCTTGAGTTTACCGCTGACAAGTTCTATGTCGCCCATGTTGAGCTTAAGACACTAGATATGCTTTATAACGGCTGGCAAGGTTCGCTCAAAGATCTTTTATTCGATTTAATTGGCTCGGTGGTCGCAACAATTTTATTCTTAATCTCATTTATATGGCAGAACAAAAAAGCACGATAACTTTTTACGGGGGAGTAGGGGAAGTGACAGGGGCAAATTTCCTCTTTAAGGATGGTCCATCGGGGCTCTCTATTCTGGTGGATTGTGGCCTCTTCCAAGGAGTTAAGGCTTTTGATGATAAAAATATTGAAGCTTTTGCCTATGACCCTAAAACCATTGATTATTTGTTTGTCACCCATGCCCACCTTGATCATATTGGCCGTATTCCTAAACTAGTTAAAGATGGGTTCAATGGCGTTATCTATTCGACGGCTCCCACTAAAGAGATTGCCGAGATTGCTTTAGCTGACAGCCTTAACCTTTTCAAAAAAGAAAATGAAGATAAAGAGCCGTTCTTTAGTACGGCTGACATTACCAAATCAATGGAGCTGTGGAAGACGGCCGAATATCACGAGACGATTAATCTAAAAGAAGGGTTGAGGGTGAGCCTTAAGGATGCCGGCCATATTTTAGGTTCCACAATGTTTGAATTTGCTCGAGGCGAGAATAAACTTGTTTTTACTGGCGACCTTGGTAATTCCCCCTCGCCTTTGCTCTACGACACTGAATCTATCAAGGGGGCCAATTACCTGGTTATGGAGAGTGTCTATGGCGACCGTAATCATGAAGACCGGTCTGAACGAAGGAATCTCTTAGAGGATGCCATTGAAGATACGATGCGCGCTGGTGGGACTCTTATGATCCCGGCTTTCTCAATTGAGCGTACACAGGAGATCCTTTATGAAATTGAAAATATGATTGAAGAGTCTCGCATTCCTTTGGCCCCAGTGTTTCTTGACTCACCAATGGGTATTCGGGTAACTGATATTTATAAGAAATATGCGAGATTTCTAAATGAGGGTGTTCGGCAGCAAGTAGAGGAGAGTGGTGATAGTATATTCCGCTTTGCCCAGCTCCATGAGACCTTAAGCACCGATGAGTCCAAGGCCATTTTCCAAGCCAACCCTAAGAAAATTATTCTAGCTGGTTCGGGAATGTCGACAGGCGGGCGCATTCTCCATCACGAAAAGAATTACCTCTCTGACCCGCGGAGCACCTTGCTCTTGGTTGGCTACCAACAGATGGGGAGTCTCGGGCGTTTGATCCAAGATGGAGTTAAGACTGTTAAAATTATGGGGCAAGAGATTGCCGTTCGCTCTCAGGTTAGGGTTATTCACGGCTATTCGGCCCACAAAGATTCTGATCATCTCTTAGAGTTTGTTGATGACACCAAGGATACACTTAAAAAAGTTTTTGTCGTTATGGGGGAAACTAAGGCGGCGATGTTCTTGTCTCAGCGAATTCGAGATTATCTTGGCGTCTTAGCTAAGGCTCCCGAAGCGGCTGAGGTGGCCGAGATAGATTTATAATAATTAATAACTAGGCATTAATTTAGAAAAATATTATGGACAACGAAAAATTAGAGGAAATGCGCAATGAGCACCATAAGATTAAGATCTGTGTCTCGGGTGCCGCTGATACAACTTATTGTGGTAAGGACGGTTTAGAAATTGCTAAGGAACTTGGCCGAGAAATTGTCCGCCAAGGCTGTGTTATCGTCACTGGGGCGACTACTGGTTGGCCTCTCTGGTCAGCGATGGGGGCCAAAGAAGAAGGTGGGACATCTATTGGCCTTTCTCCAGCAGCGACAGAGAAAGAACATGTTGAAGAATGGGGTCTGCCTCTAGATTTTTTGGATACTATTATTTATACCGGACAGGGCTTCCCGGGGCGCGATATTTTGCTTACCCGCACCACTGATGCGGTTATTCTTGGCTGTGGCCGCATCGGGACTATCCATGAATTTACAGTGGCCTTTGAGGACAACAAGCCCATTGGTATCTTAGAGGGTGACTGGGAAATGGATGAAACACTAAAGGGGATTATTGAGCATGGTCATCGTCCTAATCCAAAAATTGTTTTTGATAAAGACCCTAAGGAACTTATCGCTCGTATTATCAAGTTGGTCGAGAAAGATAAAGAGGGTGTAGAGAAGGATAGTTTATTAAAGGCTGTTAAAGCACAAGAGAAAGACGGCGGCATTAGAGGTTAATTATTTATAAAATTATTTATGACAAAAATAAAAAACAAAGAAGGTCGTGCCAAGTACGTCCTTGTTATTATTGCAATATTAATTGTTCTGGCTGTTCTTTTGACCCTGGTGAAGCTTAATTCAAACCTTATTGGCAAGGGGCTAGCTGCTGTTGGGCTTGCTTCGACCTCAGAAAGCGTCGCTCCGGTTTTAGAACAAACGGGGGTCGTCACACAGGTTGCGCCTGGCGCCTCCGTGACTTTTCGTGGTTCTGATTTAACCCCTAATGTCTTCATTATGGGGGCGACTTATCCGGTTCTCTCCCCGACGGTAAGCGAAGGGAATAAGGAGGTTAGTTTCCAGGTTGATCCACGAGAAAAGGTGGGGAATTACGAAGTCTATGTAATCAATACTGCTGGGGTTAGCAATACTTTACCATTAGCCATCACGGAGTAAAATATTAAAAACAAAAACCCCGCTAGGCAGCGGGGTTTTTGTTTTGATTAAAATTTGAAGTTTAAGCTTTGGCTTCTTTGACAATAGTTTCGAAGGCCTTGGCTTCGGTGGCAGCGAGCTCGGAGAGCATCTTGCGGTTTAAGGCAATATTTTTCTTCTTGAGCATGCCGATGAATTTGCTGTAGGAAAGTTCAAAGGGGGCGAGGCCAGCGGAGAGGCGAGTCTGCCAGAGAGCACGGAAATCAGCTTTCTTATTGCGACGATGGGCGAAGGAGTAGACTCCGGCTTTAACCAAGGCTACCTTGGCCTCACGTTCTTTCTTGCTACGGCCGAATCTAAAGCCTTTGGCGTCTCCTAAGACGTTGCGGCGGTGCTTCATTGAAATTGTCCCTCTTTTTACTCTACTCATATATTTTTATTTAGTTGGGAAATAACGACCCAAGTCCTTATTCTTCATGGTAATAACCCTTCCGCGCTTGTGGTTCATCTGGGTGGAGCGGCTTTCTTTGGCGTTGAAGTGGTTTTGGCCGGAGGCACGAACCAAGAGTTTGCCATTTTTGGTGATCTTGATTCTTTTGGCTAAAGATTTGTTGGTTTTCATAATATAAATCCCGTTAAACGGGACTCATATAGCTTACTATAAAGGGCTTGTTTTGTCTACCCCACTAAGCGGGGCAAGGCTATTTGGCCCGTTCGATGATAACGGTCATGCCCTTGGGGCTCTTTTGAGGAGCTGAGGCAATCTTATAGTTCTCGCTGACGAGGGTGAGGATGCGGTCTAGCCGTTCTTTAAGGAAATTAGGGTCCAAATACTTGGCCCGTCCAGGAAGGAAGAGGTCAATCTTGACCCGATGCCCTTCTTTGAGGAATTGAGAGGCTTTCTTGGCCTTAAGCTCTAGATCGTGTTCACCTGTCCCAATCTTAACCTGTAAGTTTTTGGTTTCACCACCAGTTGGCCCTTTAGCTTGCTTTTGTTTCTTTTGCTCCAGATATTGGTATTTGCCGAAATCCATGATCTTGGCCACAGGGGGAATGGCATTGGGGGAGACCTCAATTAAGTCCATATCCATCTCATGAGCCTTATCTAGAGCGTCTCCAAAGGATAAGACGCCGAGGTTCTCGCCCTCTTCGTCTATAACACGGAGTTCCTTGGCACGGATCTGATTGTTGATGCGGATAGGAGTAAACAAGTTATTATTACTGCTAAATCATACCAGAATGTGCTAATATAAGCAATATCAACAGATATGGCCAATTTAATCGAAAACAAAAAAGCTGGTTTGAATTATGAGTGGCTCGAGACCTTTGAGACGGGAATTGAGCTTTTTGGCGGCGAGGTTAAGTCACTTAAGGCCAAGCAGGGTTCACTGGAGGGCGCGCGAGTGCTTATCCGTGGGGGTGAGGCTTATGTTGTGGGTATCTTTATTCCTCCCTACCAAATCAATAATCTTAAGGCTGTCGCTTATGATCCTTACCGTACTCGTCGTTTACTACTAAAGAAGAGCGAACTTAAGGAATTGGCCGAGAAGGGGGATCAGAAGGGTTTGACAATAGTGCCACTTTCGGTGTATAATAAAGGAAGGTTCCTGAAAGTAAAAATTGCCCTTGTTCGTGGTAAGAAGAAGTATGACAAGCGTGAGGATCTTAAGAAGAAGGAATCTAAAAGAGATGTCGCAAGAGATCTCAAGAGTTCGTTGACAAGATAAAAATGGGTATGTAACGGTATCGACAGGTAGTTTGTCGTTAGCTGTGTATGTGGAGATGTCGACTTCCTCCTTAAATTGTCGGCAAAAACGTTAAATGCCAACGCATCTAACAAGGGACTTGTGGCTTCGCCATATTTCTCTCCAGCCTTCGCTTTAGCCTAGTGCTGGTGTTCGTTTGAATCGCAGTCTGGATGACTCAAACGGGCATAATAAATTCTGGACTAGCAAGTGGAAATTTCTCGGTCCACAAGCAAAACTAAGAGAATCGACTACTTAAGCTCTTGGTTATTTCTGACTTAAGTAATTTAAAATTATCTTCGGATAATCTGAATTAACCTAAACATATAGATTCGCTAGGGATTGCTATTTGCACGGGAGTTCGACTCTCCCCATATCCACCACTTCGCTCCTCGCTAAACGCTCGGAGCTTCGCGGTGCGCGCACTACGAAAAAACAAGAAAATACGAAGCAGGCCACAAGCGAAGGGGTGCCCCGCAGAGTTATTGCTTTGCAATAACGACGTGGGGCGGTGCTATAATATAAAAATGTACTACGTTTATATTTTAAAAAGCCAAATAGACGGCAGTAAATATATTGGCGCTACTACTGATTTGAAGCAAAGGCTTGAACAGCATAATTGGAAAGAAACCAAATCCAATAAAACTAAAGCTCCTTTTGTTGTTGTTTGGTATTGCGGTTTTATAAAAAAAGAAAAAGCTTATGATTTTGAAAAATACCTAAAGAGCTCCTCTGGCTTTGCTTTTACCAACAAGCATTTACTATAATAATTATTATGTTATCCGACATTGCTCAATATAATTTAGACAAAGATAAAAACGTCTTAGGCAAGGACTGGCTTCTTACTTATGGAGGTTATTTTTCTGATGAAGAAAATATTGCTATGTTTATTAAGTCGGTTGAATCTTTTTTGCCTGATCGGGAACTTAATATCTTGTACGTCGCTTCGGCCTCTGGCTTGTTGGGAGAGAGATTGATTGAGAATTTGGACCGTGGGAAATTGACGATTGTTGATATTTCTCAAAAACATTTGGCTGAAAATAAAAATCCACAGACCAAGAAAATTTGTGCCGATTTGTTGTCTCTTGATCTTGGCCAGAAGTTCGACCTTATACTTATGCGTAGTTCTCTCGATTATTTTCCGTCTCGGGACTTGCAAGTAAAAGTCCTTAAGAATATTAAAAATCATTTGAAACCAGAGGGTATTTTTATAAATCAACCGGCCTATGTCCCAAACACAGAGGATAGAGATATTTTGAGCCGGGCCTATAATATTACTGACAAGATTGGCCAACGCTTTTTTCAATCAACAGACATTGGCGAAATTTATAAGGAAGCGGGGTTTGAAGAACCTAAGAGAATAGGGGAAGGTAAACTGATGGTTTTGACGGAAGAAGATCAAATTGAGAGATATGGTTTAGAGGGCAATGATATTAAGGAAATTCAAACTGTTCTTAAGAAAGCCCAAAATAGTGGCCAAGTGACTGAGTCTGGCTATACCCTTCGATTCGAATTCCCTATATTTTTGTCCCGGTAATTAACTGAGTCAATTTAATTGGCCCACTTTGGTGGGTTTTTCTTGTGCTTGACTCTTTTCCATCATTTGCTAAGATTTTCTTCAGATCTCATGTCCCAACCTTAAGCGGAAGGAAGAGCGCACATGACTGTCCTGTTCATTTTGCACACGTTCGTTCTCCCTCCCTTTGGGTGGGGTGAGCGGATGCCGGTTGAGCCGATTATGTCGCCTTGGCCCGCTCTTTTTAAGAGCACGGCGACCATCATTATGTTCTGCCACCGAGGTTTGCCGAGAGCCTCGATGGTTAACCCTTCTCGGACTATGTTCGAACTGCGAGCCCATGGCTTGCGGATAAGAAGCCCGACGACATGCAGCCTATCCTCTGACGGGGATGGGCTGTTTTCTTTTTCTATTGCCCCCAGACACAACCAGCTTTGATTCCTGAGAGGGAAGCTAGTTGCTGACACAAACCTTCTAAACTGCTTTTCTTTTTGAAGACATGGTCTTCTCCGGCATATTTTACAAGAGACATTTGCTTGCCTTTGAGATTAAATATCTTGGCTAGATAATCTGCTTGGCTTGATGGGACAGTATTATCATTACTGGCCTGAGCCACAATGATCTTTTGGCCCTTTAGATTCTTCACTCGATCAGCAATGTCCGCTTGGTAATAAAGATTACTGTTTTCTTCTCCGAGAAGCCCTTTAAATTGTACATTGAAAATGGAGTTTTCTAGTCTATCAAGCAAAACAAACCAATCAGTTACGCCGTTGATGGATAAGACACCAGCAATTTTTTTAGAGGCTTGTGGATCAACGATAGTGCGCAAGGCGAGATAGCCACCGTAACTATTGCCAACAAGATAAGTATTGGAGATTTTGTAGAATTTCTTTAGCTCAGTTTGAGCATTTAGAACATCAGTGACGTCGCCTTTACCAACTTGGCCGGTAATACTCTCGGCAAAACTTCGGCCATAACCATAGGAGCCGCGATAATCGAGTTTGAGGACAAGAGCCCCGTTCTTAGCTAGTTCCCCAAGCATCCAATCATAAACAGCGTAGCCTAAGTAAGAATGATAGCCTAAAGCGGCTTGGCGATATGGTCCGCCATGAAGCCAGATGATGAGAGGGTATTTCTTTTCCGCAGAATAATTACTTGGTTTTAGAAGAACACCACCGAGTTTGCCTAGGGTAACTTCTTTTTCTGTGTAGCCGGTTGTCTTAGGATTAGCCGAGAGAGCGGGGAAGTGGCTTATCGCTGAAGTCTCTGGATCAAGAAGAGCGGGGATACTTGAATTATTGATTACTTGCATGAATAATAATTTTTTATCTTCTCCCGAGCTTACCAAACGCATTTTTTGGTTATAAGATACATTATCTGCCATCTTCTTAAGATCCTTGGTTATTAAGTTGTAGCGATAAAGTGACCAAGTATGCTTGCTCTCACGATTGGCCGAAAAATAGATAACCTCATCATTTAAAAAGATAAAATCGGCTACCGAGTATTTTTTTAGAATAACTTGTTGGCCGGGCAATCTCCCGCCTTTTGGGGGTGTGCCGGTGAGATAAACAAGGTAAGGAACAGAGTATCCATTCTTGTCATCGAGATACATTAATTTATCGCCACTAGGTGAGAAATTAAAAATTCTTAGCTCTTCAGACAAGAGGTCCCAATAATTAACTTTACCAGTGAGTTCATAAGCTTTATTTTTTACCCCGTCTATCAAATTGATGAGAACGAATTTACGGATTTTTTCTTTGTTGGCCAGAGCGGCATCATAATAGACAAGCCATTTCTCATCTGGAGACAGAAGCACTCGGGTAGCGTTGGTCCGGTCGAATTTAACATTTTTTATTTTAATATCTTGGTCGTCATGATTGGTAAAAGATTCTGACACAACTGGGGGTGTTGTTGAGCCAACGTTCTCGCAAGAGAGGTTCGCCAGTTGGCAGATAAAGATGTTGGTTTTTTCTAGGCCTCCCGAACGGAAGAGGACTTGCCCGTCTTTATCGCTAACAATGGTGGTATATTTTAATTCAGTGGCGAAAACCTGAGAACTTAGAATAAAAAAACTTAGGGTTATTAATGAAAAGAATGCGAATTTTTTTAGATTATTTATCAACATATTTATATTTTAGCATACTTGTAAAAATTCGGGATGGGTCTATCATTAAATCAGATCCCCGTAGTTTCCTTGCTTAGGCTCATGCCTTTCTGGGAAGGGGAAAGGGTTGTTGTTTGAAACACTCTGGAGGACCCGTATTATGAAACGAGTATGTTGTGTTGCGTTTGTCGGCTTGGCCATGTTGTTCGGGATTGCTTTCGCCGGACTCACTGCCGTTACACCGACCACCTGCCCGGCGGCTGCGATAGTCGCCACTTCCGCCCTGACGGCCACCCCGGTCGTCATCCCTGCCATCGCGATGTCCCAGACGCTCGTTGCCATTTCGCCGGCAGCGCTCGTCACCCATTCGGCCGCCGTTGCCCACCCCGCCGCCTATGCGGACACTGGGCCCGCGGCGTTCGCAATCACCGGCAAGAGTGTCGTCATCGCGGAGAAGACGGACGCGGCAGCCTGGGGGTTAACCACACTTAAGTTCCCCCTCGCCGGCGCGTGCACCACGGCCACTTCGCTTACCGCCAATGGAGACCAGTCGGCCATGGGAAGTGAGGGTGCGGCCATCGGCCCCGAAATTGCCGGTATCGCCACCACCATCCCGCGAATCGGCCTGACGGTTACCTAACGCCGCGAAGAAGTCGCTTAGGTGACGGTTCCTCCTCTCCCCAGCTCTCTCTGAGAGCTCGCTAACACGCGACGGCGTTTCCCCACCCTGGGGAAACGCCGTTTCTACTTTCTATACAATTTTTGAAGGCCTAATCCTTTTTCTTGTTGCTAAAGTACGGTTTAACATGCTCCTTAAAGAAGAAATAGGGGAAAGAGATCACAAACATAAAAAGGTGGAATTTGTCCATATTTCTGTTATTATACAACTTACTATCGTTTATGGCCAAGAATAAGAAACAACCCAGTAATAAGGCCGTTTGGCAATTTAGCAATCAGCTAATCATTGCGGTTTTTGTCCTGGCTTTAATTGTCCTTATTTATACTAGTTTGGCCGACAATAAGACTAACGCGACGCCACCCCTTCCTCTCTCTGAAGTGGCCCAGCTTATTGATGAGGGAAAGGTAACCAAAATTACTATTTCAGGTGAAGATCTTCAGGTGACCCTCACTGACAAGACCATTAAGCCGGCCAAGAAAGAGGTGGAGAGCTCTCTGTCTCAATCTTTAGTCAATTATGGTGTCTCAGCTGAGAAATTAAAGAAGGTGGCGATCGATGTTAATAATTCTTATGGGGTGAGTTTCTGGCTTGTTACTGTCCTTCCTATTCTTATTCCGATAATTTTTGTTTTGGTCCTTTTCTGGTTCATTTCAAGGCAGATGAAGGGGGCTTCAATGCAGGCTCTTAATTTTGGCCAGTCACGAGCGCGCTTGATTGATCCCAATGATAATTCTCAGCGTGTAACTTTTAAAGATGTCGCCGGTGTCAAAGAAGCCAAGGAGGAATTGGGAGAGATTGTGGACTTTTTGCGTAATCCTAAAAAATTCTTGGACATTGGGGCCCGTATCCCTAAGGGTGTGCTTTTGATGGGAGCGCCTGGTACCGGTAAGACGTTGCTCGCTCGAGCGGTAGCGGGTGAGGCCCGGGTACCTTTTATGTATCTCTCTGGTTCTGAATTTGTTGAGATGTTTGTTGGCGTTGGAGCTTCTCGCGTCCGCGATCTTTTTAATATTGCCAAGAAGTCGGCCCCCTCTATTATCTTTATTGACGAAATTGATGCGATTGGTCGCCATCGTGGTTCGGGGATGGGGGGAGGTAATGATGAACGAGAGCAAACTCTCAACCAAATTCTTGTCGAGATGGACGGCTTCGAGCCAACGGAGAAAGTTATTGTGATGGCGGCCACTAATAGGCCTGATGTTCTTGACCCGGCCCTACTTCGCCCTGGGCGTTTTGATCGTCGAGTAATGCTTGATTCTCCAGACAAGAAGGACCGTGAAGAAATTCTCAAAATTCATGCCACCAAGAAGCCTTTGTCCGAGGAGGTTAATATGAGTATCATTGCTGAACGTACCCCGGGTTTCTCTGGTGCAGACTTGGCCAATGTGATGAACGAAGCGGCGATTCTCGCGGCCCGTGAAGATCGTTTGCGTGTGACCCAGTATGACCTACTTCGCTCAGTCGAGAAAGTGATGATGGGTCCCGAGCGCAAAAGTCATATTCTCTCCACTCATGAGAAAAAAATTACGGCTTATCATGAGATGGGCCACGCCCTGGTTTCTTCACTTCTCGAATTTGCCGACCCTGTGCACAAGGTTTCGATTATTGCTCGTGGTAATGCGGCTGGCTATACCCTCAAGCTTCCCTTTGAAGATCGCAAGCTTCAGTCGCGCAAAGAATTCTTAGCTGACTTGGCGATGTCTCTGGGTGGTTATGCGGCCGAGAAAATGATTTTTAATGATCTAACGACTGGAGCGTCTAATGATATTCAGGTGGCGACGGCTCTCGCTCGTGATATGGTCACTCGTTATGGCATGAGCGAAGAGATTGGTCCGGTGGCCCTTGATTCTGGCGCCCGCGCTAGCGCTTCTGGTGGCTGGCTAGCTGAGAAGGTTATTTCTGAAGATACTTCAATGCAGGTTGACCGTGAAGTGAGCAAGCTTATGAATATGGCTCTCGCTCAAGCCGAAGAACTTTTGCGTTCTAACAAAAAGGTTTTAGATAATCTTTCTGAGGAGTTAGTCAGAGTTGAGACTCTTGAACGTGAAGACTTTGAAAAATTGCTAATTTTGAATGGTATTAAGCCTAAAGAGAAGCCCCTGTCTGGGGGAGATATCCTTATCCCCATTGTTGAAGAAAAATAAATCCTGAGAGGATAGCTTTGGCCATAATCCTTGTGCTATAATAGGAGTAACTAAAAATTAAAGGAGATGGCAGAAAAAAACGGAAAGATACTCATCCTTGAAGATGAGAAACCCCTGGCTCGGGCTTTGGAGCTTAAACTTAATCATGAGGGATTTGAGGTTATTAGTTTACCCAACGGGGAAGGACTAGAGGCCCTCTTGGGCAAAGAAAAAATCGCTTTAATTGTTTGTGATCTGGTGATGCCTAAGGTAGACGGTTTCCAAGTTCTGCAAATTTTAAATGATAGTAAAATTAAAATACCGGTAATTGTTCTTACTAATCTTTCTCAAGCCGAAGATGAGAAAAGAGTGCGAGAGCTTGGGGCTTCCGATTTCCTTATCAAATCTAATACTCCTATTTCTATTGTCGTAGAAAATATCAAAAAAAGAATAACTTAATTATTAAAAATAATAAGGTCATTGAAAAATTAATAACATATGAAGTTCGATCAAGAAACAATTAAGAAAATACTTCTCGCCGGTAACTATGTGACCGCCGAAGATCTTAAAAAGGCCGATGCCTATGCCGATGAACATCGGGGATCTGTTATTGAGTATCTCTTGACTGAAGGTTTGACTAGCCACGATATTATTGGGCAAGCCATCGCCGAGTCGCTTAAGGTTCCTTATTCTAACCTAGCGGTGAATGAACCTCCCAAGGAACAGGTTTTGCTGATCCCTGAAGCGACCGCTAAGAAGTTAAGAGCGGTGGTTTTTGGTCAGACTGATACAACTCTTACTATTGCGACCGATGACCCTCAGAACAAAAATCTGGGGACAGAATTAGCGACTCTTTTCCCCACTAAGAAAATAAAAATTACTTTTTCTCTGCCTGAAGATATTGATGCCGTTTTTGTTAATTATCAGCAGGGTCTGAAGACAAGATTTTCTAAGATTATCGAGTCGAAGGGACGCATCGCTCCAGAATTGATTGAACAGATTTTTGAAGACGCCCTTTTGCTTCGAGCCTCAGATATCCACTGTGAACCACAAGAAACTAAGGTTGTTGTTAGATTTAGAATTGATGGGATACTCCATGATGCTGGCGAATTACCCAAAGAATATTATGACAATATTGTAAACCGTCTCAAGGTTCAGGCCAAACTCCGTATTGACGAGCATTTTAGCGCTCAGGACGGAGCGATAAGATATACCTCTGCCAATTATGAGCACCCGGTTGATTTACGTATCTCGATTGTTCCGACTTTAGATGGCGAGAAGGTCGCGATTAGAGTTCTCTCCTCTTATGTCCGGGACCTTACTCTGAGCGATATTGGCTTATCCACTGAACTCCAAGAACGGATTGTTAAGAGTTCGAAGAAGCCCTTCGGGATGATTCTCGTAACTGGTCCAACGGGTAGTGGGAAGACGACGACTCTTTATTCGATAATCAAACTGATTAATACTCAAAGAATAAATATCACAACGATCGAAGACCCCGTTGAGTATAAAATTGCTGGTCTCAACCAAATCCAAGTTAACCCTCAGACTAATCTTACTTTTGCTAAAGGTTTGCGGGCGATTACTCGCCAAGATCCTAACACCATTTTGGTAGGGGAAATTCGTGATCTGGAGACGGCCGACATTGCTGTTAACGCGGCTTTGACGGGCCACTTATTGTTATCAACTTTTCATGCTAATAATGCTACCACGGCTGTTCCTCGTTTTATCGATATGGGGGTGGAGCCCTTCCTTGTCGGTTCGACTCTTGAGTTAGTTGTCGCTCAACGTTTGGTGAGAAGGATTTGTGATTCTTGCAAGGTCAGCGAGACGATGACCAAGGCCAAGATCGACAAGCTTGGACCAGAAGTTGGTAAATATTTTGAGGCTAAATCCTATACTTTTTATCGTGGTAAGGGTTGCGAGACCTGTTCTCACACCGGTTTTAAGGGCCGCGTCGGTGTTTTTGAATTTTTGACAACCTCGCCTGATCTTCAAGATTTGATTGGTAAAAGTCCTTCGACCAAAGAAGTTGCCGATCTTGTTCGCGCCCAAGGCTTTAAAACAATGTTCGAAGATGGAGTAACAAAGGTTAAGGCGGGGGTAACGACCCTAGAAGAATTGCTTCGTGTTGTTGTTCCTCAATAATAAATATGAGAGAGATTAAAGTTAGGCGTTCATATGAGAAAGAAGGTTTTAGTCGGCCGGTTTTTGAATATCGTCCGGATTGGCCTTATATTAGTATTGGCTTTGGTGACGAACAAGATTTTTTTATTGAGAATTTAAGTTTACTTGTTGCTTCGGGGATGGGAATCGCGAGCGCCTTGTCAGCCATTAATCTCTCGATTAAGGGACCTAGTCTTAAGAAAGTTACGACGGCGATTGAGCAAATGGACAACGACGGGGTTCCTCTTTGGCAGGCCATGGAGAAGACCAATTTTACTTCCGATCGAGTCGTTGCTCTTATCCGGTCAGGGGAAGAGAGTGGCAAACTCCCAGAACATCTAAATTTGGTCACTATTCAACAGAACAAAGAAAAGAAGTTTAATTCTCGACTTAAGTCCGCCCTCCTCTACCCGGGGATTGTTCTTGTCCTTTCGCTTGTTGTTGCTGTCGTGAGTTCTTGGCTAGTTTTGCCAAAGCTTGTGTCAGTTTTTCAATCATCGCAGGGGACATTGCCTTTTAACACTCGGGTGCTTATTTGGTTGGGGGCCTTCTTGTCTCAGTATGGAGTTATCGCCGTCCCGGCTTTAATTCTTGCCATTGTCCTTTTTGTTTATTTTGTTTTCTTCTTCAAAAAGACAAAATTTATTGGCGATGCCATTTTGTTTGCTATCCCGGGGATAAAGAGTTTAATTCAAGGTGTAGAATTGGCACGTTTTGGTTATATTTTTGGGGTTTTGTTACAAGCCGGGTTTCAGGTTAATGAAGCTCTGGAATCGGTTAAGAAGGGAACAACCTACTACCAATACGTAAAATTTTATAATCATCTTCAGGATTGCATTTTGAAAGGAGAAACTTTCAAAACAGCTTTTTCTACTTACAAAAAAACAGAACGTTTTATTCCGATCCCAATTCAACAATTAGTTATCTCTTCTGAGAAGTCTGGCCGTTTACCCGAGACCTTTATTAAGATTGGGGTTATCTTTGAAGAGAAGACGGAGGCAATGTCCCGTGACCTTTCTGTGGTGCTTGAACCGATTGTCTTAATTGTTGTTGGTCTAATTGTGGCCTTCGTCGTCTTAGCCGTTATTGGACCAATCTATGGATTATCAAGCCAAATATAATAAAAAGTGGGGCTTTACTCTGATTGAACTTCTAATTGTTATTGGAATTTTCTTGTTAGTCATGGGTGTCTCCACTTCGACCTACTCGAGTTTTAAGTCACACAATGGCTTAGAGATTGCCACGGGGGGAGTAGTGGAAGCAATACGTTTAGCCCAGGCGAGTGCTCAATCAGGGAAAGGTGATGCCAAATGGGGAGTTAAGATACTTCCTAGTGGCGTTACCGTCTTTAAAGGGGATAGTTATGCGAGCCGAGACACAACGGCTGACCAGCCTCTAGATTTCTCTGGTGGGATAACTGTTGATGGCCTCTCGGAGTTTGTCTTTGAGAAATTGACAGGGGTGACGATTATGATTGGAACAACTACTTTATCTAACGGAGCCCAAACTAAAGAAATTAATATCAATGCCAAAGGAACAGTCACATATTAATGGCGGGCCTGCCCGAACGGGTTTTTTAAGAAAAAACCTGGGCGGGTTTTCTCTGGTTGAGATTCTGGTGGCCATCTCCATCTTTTTAATCTTTGTGGTGGCAACAACCGATGTTATCAGAACAGTCTCAGTTGATTCACGGAATGCCACTAATCGCGAGCGGGCTACTGTTTTAGCTGAGGAGGCTCTAGAGGCGGCGAGGAATATTCGTGATGCTGACTTTGCTAATTTAATTGACGGAGCCCATGGTCTAGCAACGACGAGCAACCAATGGACTCTGTTTGGATCCTCTGATGTCACTGATATTTTTACTCGGGCTCTAGCAATCTCAACTATTAACTCGAATCAAAAAAAGGCGGAGGTGACAATATCTTGGTCTGACCAAGTTTCTCCGACAAACTCTTTGACCCTGTCTACATATTTGACTAATTGGCGAGCAATTCTAAATCTTGAGGCTGGTCTTACGGTCAACAAATCAATAATTAATCATGGTGGCTCTAAAGTGGCGGCCGATTTTGCTCCTTATCAAGTTGGAACAACAACAGTAAATATTGGAGAGGCGACCCTCTTTCCTCCCGGGACTTATACTATTTCCGAAAATGTTAATGCCGATTACACTCAGACTTTTAGTGGTGACTGTGATTTGAGCGGTGTTATTAACTTAGCAGCCAGTACAACTAATACTTGCCTTATCACAAACGAAGAAAAACCTTCTCGTTTGACAGTGACTAAGACGGTAATAAGTCATGGTGGCTCTAAGGTCGCCGCTGATTTTAATTTGCTTGTTGATACTAATCCTGTTGTCTCTGGTGTGACAAATATTTTTAATTCTGGTGTGCACACTGTGTCTGAAGCTCTTGACCCTGATTATAATCTGGTAAGCATTGGCGGTGATTGTGACGGGGCTGGTTTGGTGACCCTTACTCCAGGTGTGACTAAAGCTTGTACTGTTACTAATGAAGAGATACTCCTTCCCCCAACAGTTATTTCCCCGACAGTGACGGCAATTACGGGGACGACAGCGACTCTTGGGGCGACAGTCACCTCGCTTGGCAAACCGGCTTTGATTACAGCGCGTGGTACTTGTTGGGGAACAACACCAAATCCGACGACAAATTGTACCGCCGAAGGGGGGACTTCTCTTGGGGCTTTTACTCAAGCACGGACGGGCTTTACTCCTAGTACCCTCTATTATTATCGTGGCTATGCCACGAACAGTACCGGGACGGCCTATTCTCCGGACGGGACCTTCACTACTTTAGGTGGGGCTTGTGCCGTGACAGTTATTACTCCGACGACTTACGATAATTCTGGTTCTGTTTCGGCCGTCGTCACTAAACCGACTGGTGTCGTTCAAAACGATATAATGTTTGCTTACATTTTGCACAATAATACCACGGACCGTCTCAATTCTGTTCCGGTTGGCTGGACTCAGATTGGCCGTCACAAAAATAGTTCTTCCAATCAAGCTCTCTATTACAAAGTGGCAGGAGTGTCTGAACCAGCTTCCTATACTTTTGGTTTGAGCTCTAGCTCTCGCTTGGCCGTAACAATTAATGCGTATCGTGGTTGTTTTGATCCGACTAACCCCATTGAGACTTCTTCTAATGTTGAATATGTTTCGAATAACACAATTTATCGCGCCGGCTCCCTAACCCTCCCTTCTCCCTACACGACAATAATTGTCTTCCCAAGTGTCAACACCACTGGGGCCAAGACTTTTGCCGCGCCTTTGACCCAGGGTGGTGGTTGGACTGAAAACTATGCCAATGGGAATGCCTCGTCACGGTTCTCAAGGAATGCTTATAGTAAAATGATGACTGTTGCTGGAGCGACCGGAGTAATTGATAGCATTGGTTTCTCGGCCTCAACCGTCAAACATGCCTTTGGGGTCGCTCTTCATCCGCTATAAAATAAAATGCCTAGAGAAATTAAATATTTTAAAAAAGACGGCTTCACTCTCATTGAGACACTTATTTATGTGTTTATCTTTAGCCTTTTTATTATTGGGGCGGTTTCTTTTATGAGTAGTCTCACTTCCTCTCGCCTTCGTAATCAAACGGTTTTAGAGGTTAACGACCAAGGGTCCAAAGCGATGAAGACCATGACTCAAGCGATTCGTAATGCCAGTAATGTGAATAGCCCAACAATTTCTAATACTGCTTCTAATTTAAGCTTGGTAACTTATACACCAGTGACGAGTCCTACTGTTTTTTCTGAAAGTGGCGGGGTGCTCTATATAACCGAAGGTTTAGGGGCTCCGACCGCCTTAACTAATAATAAAGTAATAGTGAATAACTTGGCCTTCTCTAATTTATCCCGCCCCGCCACTCCGGATATTATTAAAATTAGTTTTAACCTTGCGAGTCAGGCTGCCAGCTCAAGTCTTGGGGGTTCTTACTCTTTTACTTTTAATGGTAGTGCTAATTTACGAAAATAATGAAGAACAAAACTAATAAAAAAAGTGGCTTCTCGACCCTCTTGATTGTCATCCTCATCGGTAGCGCGGCTCTCACTTTAGCCCTAGCTCTCTCGACCGGTACGGTTTGGTCTATACGGGGGAGTATTGATAATCGGAGTTCCAACCAGGCCAAAGCTCTCGTTAATGCTTGCGGGGAAGTGGCCCTCGAAGCCCTGCGTGAAGATCATAATGTTACCGGAACAAGTACTGTCACTATTGGGTCATATTCTTGCGATTATAATATTGCTGATAATGGAGGATCTAACCGGACAGTTGTGGCACTAGGGCTCGTTAATGGTGTGACAAGGCGCCTGACTATTACAACAATATCTTTTAATCCTCTCGTCATCTCTTCGTGGCAAGAAATATAAGGAATCTTAATAATTATTTGTTATAATATAATCATATGTCTACAAAAAAATTAGAATGGGATGAGAAATATAGTGTCGGGGTCCAAGAGCTTGATGATCAGCACAAGAGAATGTTCGCCGTTATTAATGAGTTGTTGGAGGCGATTGAGACCAACACCCCCGAGGATCATCTCGAGCATATTATAAAGACTCTTGTTGATTATAAGATTTTTCATTTTGCAACTGAGGAGAAATACTTCAAAGAGTTTAATTATGAGGGGACGGAAGAGCATATTGCTAAACATCACGAATTCAATGACAAGCTAGGATCCCTTAAGGAAAAATATCCAACTTATAATATTGAGTTTGCCTTTGCCCTTGTTGATTTTCTTGAGGATTGGCTAATCAACCACCTGATGACGGTAGATCAAGAATACAAAGAATGCTTCCGTACCCATGGTTTAAAGTAGCTTTTAATAAAAATAATATGAATAGTACTTTTTTAACCAAAAAAATAATAATTGCAATTATTGGTGTTGTCGCTCTGGCTGGTATTTTAATTGGAGCCTATTTTTTTTATTCACAATCACAGACAAAGTCTTTGGGCCAAATAACTTACGGCTATCAAAATTGGCCTGGGGTCTTACCCTACCTGGTAGCCAATGACAAAGGTTTTTTTAAGGAAGAAGGTCTAGACGTCAAAATGGTAAAAGTTGACAGTTATGTTAAAGAAATAGAAGATTTGAATTCTGGCCAAGTAGATTTTATCGGAGATATTGCCTTGATTGATGTTGTCAAACAGGTTAGTCAAGGTAAGGATTTAAAAATTGTTTTGGCAACAGACTATTCTAACGGTGCTGATGGTATAGTGGCAAAAAAAGAAATTAAAACAGTCTTGGATTTGAAGGGTAAAAAAGTGGCCGTAGAAAAAGGGACTCTCGGTGAATATTTACTTTTTGATGCTTTAAAAAAGAACAGTCTTGGTCTCTCGGAACTTTCCTTAGTTGAACTATCTGCTCAAGAAGCCGCCCAGGCCTTCATCTCGGGGGAAGTTGATGCCGCTGTAACTTATGAGCCAGATTTTAGCCAAGCGGTAGACAAAGGCAATGGTTGGCGTCTCTATACTTCGTCTGATTCACCTGGTTTGATTATTGATGTTTTAACTTTTAAGAAGGGTTTTATTTTACAAAATGAGGATAAGGTTCAGGCTGTTGTTGCCGCTTATGCTAAGGCTATGGATTTTATTAAGGCTAATTCTGAAGAAGCTTATGCTGTTGGAGCTAAGTATTTTGCTATTACCCCAGCAGAGTTTAAAGAACAGCTCGCCGGGATCAAATTAATGGATAAATTTGAAAATAACGCGGCCCTTTCTTACAAAATAAGTCTAGATTCTCTGCACGGTTCAGTTATTGAGGCCAATACATTTTTGTTGGGTAGCGGAGCAATTAAAAATAAAGTCGACTCTCTTGATGTCATTGATGCGAGCTTCTTAAGAGGTTTGGAGGAATAATAACACTATGTCTATAAAGTTTAAATTAATCTTCATAATTGTTGCCGTTTTAGCTTTTGTTGGGTTATTGTCTGGAGCCTTTATTTATTGGCAGAATACTAAGATTCTAACTAAGCATCTTAATTCTGATATCAAAGAGACGATTAATCAGACAACTCAGCTCGTTAATTTTTACATCAACCGAGCCGAGAGCAACATCACTAATTTGGCTACTGACCCTTTGATTCTTGAGGCTCTAGAAACAAAAGACCCAGCTAAATTTGATCAAGTTTCTGCCAAGCTCACAACAATCAAGAATTCCCTTGATACGGTAGAGAATTTGGCCTTGATGGAAATTAATAACGCCTCATGTACTCCTCGAGCGGCCAATCTCGCTGCTGCAGCTGTTTTAGGGCGTGATTTTTCCGACCGAGATTATTGCCAAGGGATTCTTAAGACCAAGTCGACTTATCTGTCATCTGCTTTTGTGAGTGCCGTCAACAATCTTCCCGTTCTTGGTATTGCTATCCCCATTAAGAATGATAAGGGCCTTATGCTCGGTTTTGTTTATGGCTCTCTTAATCTTAACGAACTTCGGGGTTATCTCTGGGACCTTCAGGTTGATAGCAAAGTAGAATTGTTGGATCGTTATGGGGTAATGTTTCTTAATACTGAAGAAAAAATAGAGAAATTGGGTGAATTAATGGAGACCGAGAAGTTGGAGCTTCGCCGAATTCAAGACGGGTTAACCAAGGGCCCTAAAGAGGGGGTATTCCAGGACGAAGATAATTTTGTCGGTTATAAAGCGGTTGGTCCAATTACCGTTATTTATGAGAAATCAGCTTCTAAATTATTGTCGATGGTGAGGACGGTTAACTTGCTAATCTTTGCCTCTTTATTGTTAGCGCTGCTTCTTACTCTCCTTGTGGTCTATTTTTTTGTAGGAAAAGTGACACAGAGAATTTCTCGCCTAAGTCATATTACCCAAGAGATTGCGGGAGGAAAGTTTAGTATCGAGTTAGATAAAAAAGATTTGACGGCTAAAGATGAGACGGCTATTTTAGCCCGTTCTTTCAATGTTATGGCCTTGAAGCTTAAAGATCTTTACGACAATTTGGATAACAAGGTCAAGGAACGAACTCAGAAATTGGAGCAGTCAGAGGCTGAGACAAAAAAGGCCTTAGATGAAGCCCAGAGACTGAATAATCTTATGGTTGGGCGGGAGTTAGAAATGGTCAAATTGAAGGAAGAATTGAAAAAAGTAAATAAAACCTAAATTATCTGCTTATGTTTAAAAATTTAAAAAAATCTTTCTCCCTTTTATTTGGTATTCAAGTAGCTTTAATTATTGTCTTAGCCTCTCTTCTCTTCGCTTTATATCAGAACCAGGGTAACCTGGCCAAAAGTCGAGATGCCGAGTATCGGTCTTATCAACTCGCCGATGAATTACGCCAAAGTTCCGACGATCTGACTCGGATGGTCCGAACCTATGTTGCCACTGGCAACCCCGAATTTGAACGTGAATATTGGGCCGTCCTTGATATTAGGAATGGGAAAGCTCCTCGCCCCTTAGATTATGACAATATCTATTGGGATTTTGTTTCTGCCACTGGCCAAAAACCTCGTGGGGATGGAGAGACGATCTCCCTTCGAGACCTGATGGTTAAAGAAGGCTTTACCAAAGAGGAGCTGTCGAAGTTGGATCTTGCCCAAAAGAATTCTGACGCCTTAGTTAAGGCTGAGACGATGGCGATGGATGCAATGAAGGGCCCAAAACCTGATTTGAAATTGGCGAGTGATCTGGTTAATAATGAAGCTTACCATAAAATTAAGGCTGAGATAATGAAGCCAATTGATGACTTCTATCTTATGTTTGAAGAGAGAACTAGCTTGGCTGTTATTAGGTATCTCACGATCGCGACGATATTATTTTGGGTAATTATTGGTGGGTCTATTATTCTTATTGGTCTATCTATTTATTCTTTTTTTATTTTTCGCCACCAGATTGACGAGAGGGAATTAGCCGAAAAACAAAATCAGGAATTAACTAAGAATCTACAAAAAGCCGCTCAAGAAAAAATTGTTTTATACGATAGCCTTGAACAAAAAATAAAGGAAAGGACTAAGTTCCTTGAACAATCAGAAAAAGAGGCACAAAAAGCCTTAGCTCAGGCTGATAAACTGAACACTCTAATGGTCGGGCGAGAGTTAGAGATGTTGAAGTTAAAAAAAGAAATAATTGAGTTAAAGAAAAATATTAAATAGCGAGCAACTACTTTTAAAGTCCTTTTATTATGAAAATTAGAAACAAAATTAGCCTAAGTTTTCTCGCTATTTTTATCGTGGCTTCGATATTGATTGGGGTTAGTTTTGATCTATACTCCTCCCGTGTTATTAAAAAAGATGCTTATGCTTATTTAACTTCAAGTAATCGGGCGCGGGCCGAACACATTAGGACCTTCATTCAGGAGAAGAAGATAACCGCCGTAGTTTTGGCCTCAGCTTCAGTTTATAGGGATTTTCTGAAGGAGCCAGTAGGGAGTGCCCAATATAAAGTTATTAAGGAAAAAATCGATAAGAGATTATCTCGAACCTTACTTGCTGACCCAGCTCTTCATCAGACATTAATTTTAGATAAGACCGGCAAAGTTGTGGCGGCCTCTGATAAGGGGGAAGAGGGATCAGATAAGTCACAAGATGATTATTTTATTAACGCCAAGAGTGAGGCACATTTTAAAAGCATTTACTTTTCGGAGACGATAAAGGGACTTGCTTATGCTATCTCTGCTCCTGTTTTGGATGATAACGGTACATTTTTAGGCGTCTCGGTTTTGCGCTATTCGGCCGATGATTTTTATTTTGTTGTCTCAAGTGAGAATGGCTTAGGTGATACTGAGGAAAATTTCTTAATTAATAAGGATCGGTTTTTTATTACCCCCTCACGTTTCTTGGGTGAGGAGGTTATTCTAAAACAAAAAGTAGAAACACAGAATGCGGAAAATTGTTTTGATCCCAAAGAAATAGATTATGTGACCAAGAATAGTTATAGCAGCATCGCTTCTATTGAAGATCACCCCCATGTTCTTCAGGCTCTAGATTATCGTGGGGTTGATATCACCGGGACTCACTCTTATATCCCCGAGACTGGCTGGTGTCTGATTACAAAGGTTGACACGGCCGATCTTTTGGGCTATCGCTTCCAATTAATTTTATTTATTATTTTAATTCTTCTTATTGTTGGGTTACTGATCCTTCTTCTTGGGTTTTTCTCGGCTAGCACTATTACCAAACCCATTGGCCTTCTGACCCAGTTTGCCGAAAAGATTAAAAAGGGGGATTTCGAATCTCAGTCAGGAGTCAGGTCTGAAGACGAAGTGGGCCAACTTGCCGAGTCCTTTGATTTGATGGTAAAAGCGGTTAAAGATTCGCGATCCAATATTGAGAAAAAAGTTCTCGAACAAACTCAAGAACTCCAAACCAAGGCCAAAGAGTTAAATGATCAAAAGATTGCTATTCTAAATATTTTAGAGGATGTCGAAGGTGAAAAGGATAAGACTGAAATTTTGGCTAAAGATCTAGAGAAGTTTAAACTGGCGGTGGATAATGCCTCTGACCACATTGTCATTACTGATGCTGAGGGGGTAATTCTTTATGCTAATAAGGGTGTTGAGACAATTTCTGGTTACCAGCCCGAGGAAGTTATTGGCAAAAAAGCGGGGAGTAAGGACACTTGGGGTGGTTTAATGGAACAAATTTTCTATGAGAATATGTGGGACACGATTAAGGTTAAAAAACAGACTTTTGTGGGGGGCATACGTAATCGTCGTAAAAATGGTGCGGAGTATGATGTTTTGGCTAGTATTTCCCCAGTTTTGGATGAAAATGGAGAAGTTAAATTCTTTGTCGGTATTGAGAAAGATTACACCAAAGAGAGGGAGATAGACAAAGCGAAGACAGAGTTTGTTTCGTTAGCTTCCCATCAACTTCGAACCCCGCTCTCGGCGATAAATTGGTATGCGGAGATGCTCTTGGCTGGTGATGCCGGTCCCGTTAATGAGGAACAAAAGAAATACCTTCAAGAAATATCTGTCGGCAATCAGCGCATGGTGGACTTGGTTAACGCCTTGTTGAATGTTTCTCGTTTGGATTTGGGGACTTTTACGATTGAACCAGAGCCGACCGATATTTCTGAATTAGCCAAGAGTGTCCTCTTTGAGCTCAAGTCACAGATTATAACCAAGAATCTTAAGATTGAAGAGAGTTATGATAAGACGGTACCCCCAACTTTTCTCGCTGATAAGAAGCTCTTACGCATCATCTTCCAGAATCTTTTGTCTAATGCGGTGAAGTATACTAAGCCAGAAGGGAAGCTTGAAGTAAAAATTCTCTCAATGCCTAAAGATCAGATATTCGGTGGCAAGAAGATTCTCGAAGATAGTATTGTCGTGTCGGTGTCTGACTCAGGAATTGGAATTCCTGCTGGACAGAGAGATAAAATTTTCTCCAAGTTGTTTAGGGCTGATAACGCTCGAGAATCAGAGACTGAGGGCACGGGCTTGGGTCTTTATATTGTTCAGTCTATAATTAACCAGTCAGGAGGTGAGGTTTGGTTTGACTCAGTGGAGAATAAGGGGACGACCTTTTACCTTCGTTTCCCAATCGGGGGGATGAAGAAAAAAGAGGGTTCTAAGACCTTAAGTTAATTATCAGTAATTATTTTATAAAATATGTTAGTTGAAGATAAAATTGTTGTTGTTGTCGAAGACGAACAGCCCTTGCTTGAAGCCATTCGTCTTAAACTAGAAAAAAATAATTTCAAAGTGGTGACCGCTCGTTCAGTTGAGCAGGCTAAGCAATATGTTGAAGATTTAGCTCGGGTTGATGCTGTCTGGCTTGATCATTACCTTTTGGGCAAAGAAGATGGTTTAGATTTTGTTGCTTGGTGTAAGGGAGAGAGTAATAGCAAATGTAATACCGTTCCGATTTTTGTTGTTTCTAATACGGCGAGTTCTGATAAGGTCGCGACTTACCTCCAATTAGGGATAAGAGAGTATTTTGTTAAATCCAATCATCGTTTAGATGAGATTATTAGCGCTATTGATAAGAGTCTTGAACATGGAAAATAAAAAAACAATTTTAATAATTGAAGATGAAGAATCGCTTGCTGGGGCTCTTCATGACAAATTCGCGACTGAAGGTTTTGATGCCCTGATCGCTCGTAATGGTGAAGAAGGATTGTCCCTTGCTTTGCAGAAACATCCTGATTTAATCTTGCTTGATATCGTGATGCCTAAAATGGACGGCTTAACGATGCTTAAAAGTCTACGTGAAGATACCTGGGGCAAGGACGCTCAAGTTATTATTCTCACGAACCTGAGTGGCAATGGCGAGGTCTCCAAAGCAATCAATCAGGGGGTTTATGAGTATATTGTTAAGACAGACATCAAAATTGAGGATCTCGTGGCTAAGGTTAAAGAGCATCTAGTGGCTTAAATTGAAAAAAGCGAGTTTTTAAGCTATGCTTTATTTGTTCGCTTGCCCTGCGAAGCTTTAGCGAAGTAGGGCGCCCGTAGCTCAATTGGTTAGAGCACAGAGCTTATACCTCTGCGGTTCCTGGTTCGAGTCCAGGCGGGCGCACACACTAATCCCTTTATTGCAGACTGTCTGTAATACGTCCCTTGAGTTGGGCTAAAGCTCGACCGTCTTTCTTGAGTGACGCCTCGCGATGTCTAGCCTCACTTTCTTTATGATAAGCCTCATAATATCTGAGTTCAAATGGACGGCGAGCTTTGGTTGAAGGAACTTTGCCAGTATTATGATCAGACAGTCTGCGGCGCAAATCATCGGTTGAGCCCAAATAAATATTATCGTCTTTTAGGCTTTTTAATACATATACATAGAACATAGGTAAATTATATATGATTTGCGCCGATAAAGGGATTGGTGTGTGCGCGGGCGCACAAAAAACCGTGGGTTTCCGAGGCGTGAGATGTCCAGGCGTCCTGACTATTTTATTCAAAATGAACCTCTTGTTTCCTCCCCGCCAAGTATTTAGCAAATTGAGGGTGTCCTGATAAATCAGGGTCTTTGTTGACAATTGTCTCAGCTTCAAGACGGGCAGCTGCAACCATTTTTAAATTTTTTATCGCTTCCATTCCGAGGTCAGACAAGCCCCATTGCTTCTCTCCCGAGAGTTTTCCGGCACCTCGTTGGGCGAGATCAATTTCGGCAAGTTCAAAACCATTTTTGGCTGTTACTAGTGCTTTAAGTCTGGCTAGTGATTTGGCACTTTTGGTCTCAGAAAAAACAAAACAATAAGCTTGGTGGTTGGAACGGAGAACACGCCCTCGCAATTGATGAAGCTGGGCAAGGCCAAAACGTTCAGCTCCTTCAAGTAAGATAACGGTGGCGTTGGGGACATTAACTCCAACCTCCACAACTGAGGTCGAGACCAAGATATCAATCTTGCCCTCAGTAAATTGTTTCATCGTCTCTTCTTTGTCTCCTTGGCTCAATTTACTATGCATAACATCGACAACATAGTTAGGAAAGATTTTCTTTTGTAGACGTTCTGCTTCAGCCTTTGTTGATTTAAGAAGGAGGGCTTGCTCTTTGTCGGGGTCAGGTTCGGCGATGCGCGGACAAATAACATACACTTGCCGGCCTTTTTTTAATTCAGTTCTCACTCGTTCATAACATTCTTCTCTCTTATCCGGGGTAATAATTTCGGTGATGACCGGCAGGCGTCCCATAGGCATCTCGTCGAGCAATGTTAGATCAAGGTCACCATAGACAGTAAGCGCTAAGGTCCGGGGGATAGGTGTGGCGGTCATTGAGAGAAGATGGGGAAGAGGTTTTGTCCCACTTTGTTTCCTAACTAGTTTGGCTCGTTGCATCACTCCAAAGCGATGCTGTTCGTCGATAATAACGTAAGCAAGATCTTTAAATTTAACTTGCTTTTGAATAAGTGCGTGTGTTCCGATAACAATTGGGATCTCGCCATTAGCAACCCATTTAAGGAGGGTTGGTTTAGAAATATGAGTTGTTTCGTGAGGGCTTATTTTTGAAGGAAATTTACGGCACTCTTTACCAGTAATAAGGCCGACCTGCACGCCAAGATGCTCGAAATATTTGATAAAAGAGGCAAAATGTTGGCGGGCCAAGATCTCGGTTGGGGCGAGATAGGCCACTTCGAGTCCGGATTGTACGGCGGCGAGAGCCGTGACGGCCGCGACCATGGTTTTGCCAGAACCAACGTCACCTTCTAAGAGTCGGACCATCGGCTGGTCTTTATGGAAATCAGATAAGATTTGCTCAATGGCGTTACTTTGGGCTAAGGTCGGTTTAAAAGGGAACCTCTTGAGAAAATCATTTATTTTTTTATCGCTAGTCTGGAAGCTGTAAGAAGGGTTGCTCTGATAAATTTTCTTATCGCGAAGCCGGGCGAGCTGTAAGAAAAAAACTTCTTCGAAGGCAAAACGTTTGCGAGCGGCGGTGGCGTCGGCATTATTCTTGGGGGAGTGAATCCAAACTATGGCGGTAGCGAAACTTGGGAGGTTGTATTTTTTTAGAATTTCGACCGGTAGCGGGTCCTCGATTTTCTCATGTTCACCCAGGGAGATTAACTTTTTAACGTGATAGTAAAACCAACCCGAACTTATTCCTTTGGTCTCTGGGTAAATTGGTACGAGATAATTATCCTCGCTCCCGCCATAAAAAAGAGTTTCTTTGCCATTAATATTAGATAGACTTGATTTTTCTATGACCTCAGGATTTGTTAGGTACAAAACACCGTTACGCTCAGCGACTTTACCCCGGAAGGCAGCGAGCTGTCCCTCGGTAACCTTCTTGGCCATATAGGCTTGGTGGAACCAGATAGCCTTGATCTTGCCGGTCTCATCTTCTATAACTGCTTCGCCCATGGGCATCTTTGACCGGAAGCCTTTACTTGTTTTACTAGAGAGAACGCGACCATAAATGGTAGCCTCATCACCGACGAGGAGCTTACCAATATTTTTCTGCGAGCCTGGTTCGTCATAACGAGAGGGGAAATAGCGCAGAAGTTTCTCAATGCTATCAATACCCAAACGCTCCAACACTTTTTGCTGGACGAGGTTGGGGCGAAAGAAGGGGGTGAACCAAGGCATTTAGATTTACCCTCCTATCTCATTGCTGATTGACATATTGTCAGGAATGCCATTCGTGGCACTTACGGCCGGGGTGGAGCTGGCCGCGATATTTCTAGTATCAAGTTGTTTCTGTCCGGCCGTGCGACCGGCGAAGAGAATTGCCAAAGCGACAACAATGATGATAATTATGATCCAGAGATATATTTTTTTCTTTTTGCTCATATTTTGATTTATTAAATTAGAACTCTAATAAAGTTATTTTGCTTCGATCCAGCTACTTTTCTCCATTCCGTTGCAAAGAGTTTTTGTAAAGCTTAACACATCGCCGGTTATGGGCTTGTCGCCATTAGAATAAGACCAAGAAATCATGTCCATCTCTGTTCCGGCTAAGACATGGCACCCTCCAACTTTAGCTTCGGCTGGACAGGGGTTTGTTGAGATGATTGCCTCGTCGTTACTACAAACTGTTTTGATCCGGCTTGAAGAGAAGGCTGTGCCAATATAATCTATACACTGACTGTCGGCCTTTATATAACAACTTCCTCGGATAGCCCCAACTCCTGCGTTGGTTACCTCTGAAGGACTAGTCCCATTACTTCCGCCTAGCTCTTGGCTAATGGCCATGTTGTCAGGGATACTCGTGGATGCAGTTCCCCCCTTCTTTTGGCTAGTGACTCGGCTAGTGAAAAGGATAACTCCAGCGATTATGATAATGATGATAATTGCTCCTAGATAAATAGTTTTTTTATTCATACTTTACCTACTAGCTAGTAATGCTAGAATAATAGCACAGCTTTAAGCCATTAAAAATATGTCAAAAAATAAGAAAATTGTTCTCGGGGTGGTAGTTCTGGTTCTCGTTGTTTGGGGTTTTAGCAATCTCTTGGGGGGTTCGACGGGGTCCTCTAATCTTGGCTCGGCAACCATTGGCCAGATTAAAGATCCCCAGAACAAGGCAATTTTGGCTCGTTATCAAGAGGGTAAAGATAAAAAGCCAAAGCCAGAGACCTCTGTTGATAAGTTAGACCAGGCTTGGGAAGGTGGCCAGATAAAGCTTGAAGACTATGTCGTTCTCTCGCTTCGGGCGGTCTATGGTGACAATAAACTCCCTGGAGCTTACCAGGGAGAAACTAATCGAGAAAAAGATCAAGCTTATCTCTTTGCCCTCATTGCTGAGAATTGGGCCTCTTTTCCTAAGCCGACACAAGAGGCGATTAAGCCTTTTCTCTTGCCACCAGATGACCCAGGGAGTTATTTTTCACCCAATAATTCAAAAGAGCAAACGAGCTCACTCTGGCAAAGAATTCTTGCTATCAAGGTTGTCAGTGCCGCCGGCGAAATTTATAAACGCTTAACTCCTATGGATAAAGTAACGGTATCCTACTTAGCCTCTAAGGAAGCTCAGCTAAAACAGCGGGCCGAGTGGTCGGCCCAAGCGGCACGTGACTCGATTCCCAAATATGAGGCCCTTTTCTCTCTTGTTCGTCAGCCAATCTTTATATATCTTGTTAGTTCGGGTGTAATGCCTGATCTTGGTTCGGCCAGCCCCGACCTCCCGGGCGGTACTAAGGGTTGTGTTGTTAGTATCCGTGATAATTTAGATGAGCGGGTGACCAAGACGACAGTGGCTCACGAACTTTTCCATTGTTTCCAGTTTAATCTTGGACTTGAATATGTTAAACCAGAGACAAAATGGTTAATGGAGGCCACCGCCACGTGGGCAGAAGATTTTATTTATCACACCTATAATACGGAACATGAACACCACGATGAGTATTTTGGTGAGACAAACGAGAATCTTCTATCACTCAAGGGAAATCGTGAGTATTCTCTTTATCTTTTCTTCTATTATTTTTATCAAAAGATGGGCTTTTCCCCGTCAGCCGTCTTTGAAACGCTCGTCCTAAGTCGGACTTCTAATGTGAGCCAGGTCTTGAATACCCGGCCCAATTTTAATAATGACTTCAAGAATTTTGCGATCTGGAATTGGAATCAAGATATTGCTAAATATTATCGTGATGACCCAAAGTTTCCAGATGAGACAATCCCCAATACTTATTCAATGACCTCTGTCGATATTAATAAGATTGGTGAAGATAATAATAAAATTGAACTTAAGAAGGGGGGTATCCTTTATACTCTTTATTCTTTTCCCAATGCTGATATTAAAGAAATTGTTTTCAAACCAAAAGACTTTGTCGGGGACAGTAATAGTCGCAAGGGGCTACAAGCCTTGTACAAGGTTGGTGATTATTGGTATCAAGAAGATTGGTCGGGGATGGAGGAGAAAACTTTTTGTCGTAAGATTGAGGAAGAAAATGTGGAGCTAGTGGTAATTGTTTCTTCGAACTCAGATTTGAGAAATAAGACGAACGGGACGATCAAGGTTAAAACGGCTAAGCAATGTGGCCCTGGTTGGCGAGGAACAGTTACTATCGATTGGGAGCAGAAATATGCTGATTCGCTCGCGTTGGAGTCTCGAACACTCACCAGTAATTATTTTGAGAAAGGTCACTATACTTTCCATGAGACACTCCAATATGACCCAGAAGATGACAACTTGAATGTTGTTAACCAAGAATATTCGGCCCTCTTCGAATCGAATAAAAGTTTTCATGGCGGGAACAAAGAGTGTGGTCTCCTTTGGAGTCAGTACACCAAAGTTCTAACAGGTTCAGGGTTTGATGACTTTAGCAAAGAGGAGGATCCTGATGCTCGGATGAACGGGGACAATGATGCTGGCGGTGTAGAGAATCGCAAATTCCAAGGTAAGTATGACCTTTCTTTTAATCTTTTTTCTCTGTCTGGCAAAGGGGATTATAAATTTAGGGGTCAAACTGTCGACAAGCAATTCAATTTACCCTGTAGTCTTATTGGTATCATCGAACCTGAAGGCTTAGACTCAAACATTAGCCCGGTTGCCACCAATCGATTTACCTATGAGCCTAATTCGGTGAAGATCGAAGTTAAGCCCAATGACCGAGTAATCGTCGGGCAAGATAAATTCGAAATTCACGACAATGTCTTTGGCACCGTTCGCTGGCGCTTCCAGAAGGTAGATTAAGATTGGGCGGAGAGGGAGGTTCGCCTTCGACTAATCTGCTCCAGCAGATTGTCTAGGCACCAGCTCGCTGATTTTTGTTACTACAAAAACACCGCTCCGCTGTTCGAATCCCTCATGCAAGCCAAGCAGTTGGCTTGCTCCTCTCCGCGCAAGAAAAAAGGCCCGCTAGAAGCGGGCTCTTTTTTCAACGCGCGGAGAGGGAGGGATTCGAACCCTCGAGGGGCTTTAACACCCCTACCTCGTTAGCAGTGAGGCGCTTTCGGCCACTCAGCCACCTCTCCTTTTTTCACTCTAACCTTTAGACTTTATCACATTTTTGGGCCTATGCCAAACATCTTTTTTGCGATATATTTAGGTCATGAAAAAGAAAAACATCATTATTTTAGTTCTTCTCCTTTTAGTAGTAATCTTTGGCACCCTTCTTGCCCTAAAAGTTTTTAGACCAGAGTCTACTTGTTGGCCATATTGCTCTAATATGACGGATCAAGATAGGCAGAATATTAAAGATCAGGCTAAAACTGGTCTAGCTAATCCCGCTTCGGTCCATTGTGAAGAGGTGGGTGGGACTTTAGACATCAGGAATGAAACTGGCGGGCAAGTTGGCTATTGCACTCTACCCGACAAAACGGTTTGTGAAGAGTGGGCCCTGCTTCGTGGAGAATGTGCCGAACCTTTTGTCGCCTCACCTCCTTCAAATGAGACAAGATACTCTTCGGATTTTCGCAATTTGAATATTAATATGGGCGATAGAATTACGAGCCCGTTAAAAATTACTGGGGAGGCTCGGGGATCTTGGTTTTTTGAGGCCTCATTTCCTATTAACCTTGTCGACTGGGATGGACGAATTATTGCGGTGGGCATTGCTTCTACTAAAGCCGATTGGATGAACAATAACTTTTTGCCATTTGAAGCTGAGCTAAAATTTACTAAACCAGCTAATCCAACGAATCAAGATTATGCGAGCAAGGGCACAATAATTTTCAAAAATGATAATCCTTCGGGTCTGTCTCAGAACGATAAGACCTACGAATTACCCGTTCGCTTCTAGGTCTGCTAGAATAGACCCATGACGCAAGGCGAAGCACTAGAGATTTTGAAATTAGGGCATAATGCCTTTATTACTGGTGCGGCTGGGAGTGGTAAGACGCACCTGATAAATGAGTATATTAATTATCTTAAAGGACACGGGGTAGAAGTGGGGATAACCGCTTCGACCGGAATTGCTGCGACTCATATTGGGGGCACCACTATCCATGCTTGGACGGGCTTAGGTGTGCGTGACAAACTTAGTCCTTATGATCTTGAAGACTTGGAGGCCAAGCCGTATTTATGGAAGCGACTGTCTAGAGCCGAGGTTCTAATTATTGATGAGGTCTCGATGCTTCATGATTATCGTCTTGATATGATTGAAGCGATTTTACGCTCCTTCAAACGAATTGACGAACCATTTGGTGGTATCCAAGTTATTTTCTGTGGCGACTTCTGTCAACTCCCTCCGGTGACTAAGGCCGGCGAAGCCGGTTCTTTTGCCTATCGCGCGGGGTCTTGGCAAAATCTTGGTTTAAAAATTTGTTATCTTGAAGAACAGCATCGTCAGCAAGATAAACTCTACTTATCTATCTTAAACGCGATCCGCGATAACGATCTAACTCCCGAACTGGGTGAACATTTGCAAGGACGTTTAGGGAAAAAAATAAATTCTGTTATTCCGACAAAACTCTATACCCATAATGTTGATGTGGATGCTGAGAACGAACGGGAGCTAGCAAAAATTCCAAATGAAGTTTATAGCTACAATATGGCTGGTCATGGGGGAGAGAAAATGGTGGAGAATTTGAAAAAAGGCTGTCTCGCTTCAGAGAATTTAAGATTGAAGAAAGGGGCGCGGGTAATGTTTGTAAAAAATAATATCGAAGAAGGTTATGCTAACGGTACCTTGGGTGAAGTAGTAAGTTGCGACAGGAATGGGATTGTCGTGAAGACGTCTAAGGGCAAGAATATCAATGTCCCTCTTGCGAGCTGGCGGATTGAAGAAGACGGCAAGATTAAGGCGGAGATTTCTCAATATCCTTTGCGTTTGGCCTGGGCGATTACTGTACATAAGAGCCAAGGCTTATCGCTTGATGCGGCCGAGATTGATTTGTCCCAAGCCTTTGAGGCGGGGATGGGTTATGTCGCTCTCTCTCGCGTACGGACGCTGGCGGGACTCTCTCTTAAGGGTCTTGGGTCGCAAGCCTTTAGAGTTAATGAAGATGTTCTTCGCGCTAATGATAATTTTCGTGAAGAGTCACGGCGGCATACCCATGAATTAAGTGGCCTCACTAAAACGGAAAAGGAGGCTAAGCAAAAAAGATTTTTAGCCAAGATCGGGGCGATAGGCGAAGATGGCAAGAAGGCTAAGGTTAAGAAATTAACGACGGTTGATAAGACGAGACTCTTGGTTGAGGCGGGTAAGACTCTACATGAGATGGCTCGAGAGAGGGAATTGAGCATTGATACTATCCTTGATCATTTAGAGAAAATTAAAGAGCAAAATCCGGATCTCCCACTTCAATATTTGAGCCAAAACATGATGGTTTCGCGCGCCAAGAAAATCCGTGCCGCTCTGACCAAGAACGGCACCATTACTGGGGGCAAATATCTTCTTGGTCCGGCTAAGAATATTCTCGGTCCGGGCTTCTCTTATGATGAGATACGGCTAGTGCGTTTATTAATGTAGGGCTGTGGATAACTTTTCTTGACCACATAATTTGACAGGACTACAATTATGATGAGGTTGAAGATGTTGACAGTTAGATCGTAAGTGATAACTTCTCAATTGTAATAGTATTGATAGATATCTTCAGCCTCACAAAGA
>Ga0172379_10000560_pt1 | contig 91458 bp, 73 predicted proteins | sample GrowelOW334metaG_FD_119756 | JGI IMG/M metagenome (GOLD analysis project Ga0172379, IMG submission 119756) | Groundwater microbial communities from an aquifer near a municipal landfill in Southern Ontario, Canada - Groundwater well OW334 metaG | ecosystem: Environmental > Aquatic > Deep...
ATGTAGTCCAACAGTATGTTGAGGGGCAGGGAATGAGTTACAAAAAAGTGTTTAGAATTCCTCAACTTTCACTTTCTTTCGACTGAATTAGATACCTCGGACTTTAGTCCGGGGTAATTCATTAATTAGGATTATTTATTAAATCTTTTAAACCATCCACAACACAACAGTAATTTGCGAATTCGCGTCACCATACAGGAATAATAATTTCTACGCGACCATTCAAATTGCATTTACTGGCGGCATTTTTAGGGTTAATACAACAATCAGTAAATAAAGAGTAATATATCAGGGATAATATATTAGAACGGAATACGGCGCGGGCGGAGGAAGCCCGTTGTTTCGCGTGGGTGAGAGGAATGGAGTTACATGTGGTTCCGCGGTTGGGACTCGATCTCGGGACCGGCAAAACGGCGCTTGCGGCGGGCAAGAAGATAGCCTATAGCGAGCCGACAATGCTTGTGGCCGAGAGCAAGAGTCACCGGGTGCTGTATTACGGCGCGGCGGCGGCGGAGCGGGTTGGCAAGCTCGGCCCCGGCTCGGAGATGATACGGCCGGTTGAACGTGGCGCGATTGCCGACTACGCGGCGACGCGGTTTCTGCTGCGCAAGGTGTTTTACCGCGCGATGAGGCCTCCGCGTGTGTTGAAGCCGATGGTGGTTGCGGCGGTGCCGGTGCGACTGAACTCGGTTGAGGAGCGGGCGCTGTGCGACGCGGCGAGAGAGGCGGGCGCGGGCCAGATTTACCTTGTCCCGTGCAATCTCGCGTCATACGTGGCGGTGTCCAAGAACGCGAACGATCCGCGGGGCAGTCTCGTTGTGGACATCGGCTCCGGGGTGACGGACATCTCGGTTCTGGCGTCGAATGAGATAATTGTGGGCCGGACTCTGGAGCACGGAGGCGACGACCTGACGGCGCTGGTGCAGAGAGTTCTCGAGATGTCGTTCGGCGTGGTGACAAGCCGCGACGAGGCGATCCGCGCGAAGATAAACATAGGCGCGATCCCGAGGGCGGACGAGAAGGTGATCGTTAAACAGGCGAAGATGCAGGGAGAGGCCGGCACGAGGGAAGTGAAGGTGCCGCAGGAATCGATCTCTGAATTCATGATACAGAGCCTCAAGCCGCTGTTCGACGGGATACTGGACGCGCTGGAGGAGACGCCGCCGGAGCTGTATGAGGACATATATTTCCGGGGAATGTTTCTGACCGGGGGCGGGAGCCGGCTCAAGGGGCTGGCCCGGCTGCTCGAGGAGCGTCTGCAGCTCAAGGTGAATCCGGTGGACGAGCCGGAGCTTTCGGTGATCAGGGGCATCGGGCAGATTCTCGCGGATTTCGGAAAATTCCGCGAGTTTTTCAGGCATCATGTAACGTTCTGACGGAGCGGGAAAATGGAAAAATCTTTTGCGCAACCGATCATAAATGTGGTTGAGTATTTCGGCAAGCTGGTCGAGATGCTCGGAAAGACCATTTATTATATCGCGCGTCTGGCGATAGACTGGCGTCTGACATTTTTCCAGATGTCGAGCATGGGAATAAATTCGATACCGATTGTGTTTCTGGTTGTATGTTTCACTGGAATGATAATGTCGCTGCAGATAACGGAGCAAGCGAGCCGTTTCGGAACGACGCAGTATGTCGGCGGCGCGATAGCGTATGTGATGGTGAGGGAACTCGCGCCTGTGCTGACGGCGGTGGCGATGGCGGGCCGGGTGGGTTCGTCGATCGCGTCGGAGCTCGCCTCGATGAAGGTGAGCGAGCAGATAGACGCGCTGAGGGCGCTGGCTACGAATCCGACGCAGTATCTGGTTGTGCCGCGAATGCTGGCGCTGATAATCATGATCCCGGCGATAGCGGTTATGGCGGGACTCGCGGGGATTTTTTCAGCATTCTTTGTTGCGAACACGGTGTTCGGAGTGGCTTGGCCGGTTTTCATGAACTATGTGCCGAGGCTGTTGGACCCGGGCGACGTGACGGCGGCGCTTATCAAGAGCGTGGTGTTCGCGATAGCGATAGCGCTGATCGGCTGCGTGGAAGGGATGCACGCGGAGGGCGGCGCGCAGGGCGTCGGGCGCGCGACGACGAACTCGGTTGTGATTTCGATAGTGAGCATTTTCGGCCTGAACTACGCGCTTTCAATGATATTGTTCAAATAGCGGGGCGGTTCGCGAAAGGTTTGACGGACGGCAACAAAAATGAAGAGCATTGAGACAAAAGGGCTGATAGTCAGCTACAAGAAGAAGATCGTTCTCAACGGAATCGACTTGGTTGTGAACGAGGGCGAGATAGTGTCTCTGATGGGCGGAAGCGGATGTGGGAAGAGCACGCTGCTGCGGACGGTGATGGGGCTGATCCCGGCGTCCGGCGGCGAGGTTTACATAGAGGAACGGCGCACGGACAACCTGTCCGAAGCGAAGATGAACGAAACGCGCAAGATAATGGGGATGGTGTTTCAGGAGGGCGCGCTGTTCGACTCGATGACGGTGAGGGAGAATGTTGCGTTCGCGCTGAGACGGCACACGAAGATGAAGGAGAAGGAGATACGGGAGGCGGTGAGGGAGCGGCTGGAGGCGGTTGGGCTGTCTGGCGTAGAGGAGAAAATGCCGAGCGAGTTGAGCGGCGGTATGCGCAGGCGCGTCGGGATAGCGAGGGCGCTGGCGCTGAGTCCGAAGATACTGTTCTACGACGAGCCGACGGCGGGGCTGGACCCGATGCTGACGGCTACGGTGGTCGAGCTGATATTGAAGATGCGCGAGCGGTACGGCACGACATCGGTTGTGGTGACGCATGACATAGCGGCTGCGGAGCGCATGAGCGACCGGGTCGCGATGATACACGAGGGTCGGCTGATACTGGAGGGGACGTTCAGCGATCTCCGGAGCAGCGCGCATTTGCATATTCGCAGTTTCCTTAATTCGATGAAAACCCCGTAGCCGGGGGAGGGGGCTTTATATGTTAACTCATTATTTCAAGGTCGGCATCGGCGCGCTTGTGGCTATAGCGATTCTTGTATACGGTTATACAATGGTGCAGGAGAACCGTCTTAGCAAGGAGAACAGCTACACGCTAACGGTGTTGTTCGACAACGTTGAGGGTCTCGGAGAAGGGAACGCTGTGTGGCTGTCAGGCCTGAAGATAGGAAACGTTGAAAAAATGCAGCTTCGCAACGACGGAAGAGTGGTTCTCACGCTGAAAATTGATAAAAACTATAAGATACACAAGGACTCGACATTCACGATCAGGGTCGGGGTGCTCGAAGACAAGGTGCTGAGCATTGAAAAGCCGACGAAGTTGAAAAAACCGTACACATATTATAAGGACAACGATGTTATCAAGAACGCGCAGTCGCCCGTGACGCTGCAGAGCCTCGTTGCGCAGGCGGACACGGCGATGGCTGAAGTGAACAAGATACTCGTCAACACGCGGGAAATAGTGGAGAACGACGATCTGAAGCAGAACATCTTCGCCACGATGAAGAACGTTGAGATGACGACGGCGGAAGCGAGCGAGTTCGCGAAGCTTTTAAAGGAAATCGGAAAAGCGGACCGAATTCACATAGACAACACGCTTGCGAACGTGGACAGGATTTCACAGAACTTCATCAAGACATCGGAGAAACTGGATGAACTGCTCGCGAACGCGAACGAAATAGTCGGCGACGACCAATTGAAGGAAAACATTAAAACGACGATAGCCGAGCTCAAGGAATCGATGAGCAATATGAAGGAAACGACGAAATCCATCCGGGATATGGCGACCGACGAAGAGCTGAAAAATGACGTAAAGGATACGCTCAAGAGCACGAAGGGAACGATGGAAAACGCCGATGTAGCGCTCCGCGGTTTCTCGAAAATGATCAAGGCGGTGAACGAAACCGAGGTCAAGCCGGATTTCTCTTTTCGCTATGAAAGCCACGTAAAAAATTATTACGCCGACATGAATCTGCGGATATTCCCGCCGAATTCCAAGGTGTATTATCTGCTCGGGCTCGACGACCTCGGGGAATCCAGCACGACCAATCTCCAGTTTGCCATAAGCGGCTATAAGCCGCAGACATGGTTCCGTGTCGGAATCAAGGGAGGCAAACTCGGCGTCGGCGCTGAACGCTCGAAAAAGAATATGTACTATGTGGCAGAGCTTTCAGACCCGAACGATCTGCAACTCAACTTGAGAGGCGGCCGGACAATCGCAGAAAACACATATCTTATGCTTGGCTGGGAGGAAGTTCTCAAAAGAGACTCGCTTAGTTTCGGCATTCTGCAGAGGTATTGACGCCGCCGGCCCGCGTTTAACGCGCATGACGTTTTGATCTATTTCAACGCCGCATTATAATTTTAATATAACTATAGTTTTGTTCCTGCTTAATCTTTTAAGGAGATTGCCATGGTTAAAATTCGATTTCTCGGACACGCCGGCTTTCACATAGATGACGGGAGGACAAAGCTCGTGATCGACCCGTACCTGACCGGCAATCCTCTGGCGACTGAGAAGCCGGAAGACATCGAGGCGGACTTCGTTCTGCTGACGCATGCGCACGGAGACCATGCGGCCGACGGGATCGCAATCGCGCTTCGGACCAGAGCGACCGTGATATCGACCGCCGAGTTGGCCGGGTGGGCGAGGCAGCAGGGCGCGATCGCGCACTCCATGCACATCGGCGGCGCGCATGAGTTCCCATTCGGGCGAGTGAAACTGACGATTGCGCATCATGGCAGCTCTGTCACCGGAAAGGACGGCGAGATCGTTTCGCTCGGCGCGCCGTGCGGAATGCTCGTCACGATCGGCGGCAGGATGATATATCACTCCGGCGACACCGGCCTGTTCTACGACATGAAGCTGCTCGGCGATTTGAACGCGATAGACATTGCCATGCTGCCCATAGGAGGCAATTACACAATGGACGCCGTGGACGCGCTTCACGCCGTGGAATTTCTAAACCCGAAGCTTGTCATCCCAATGCACTATAACACGTTCGAAGTTGTGATGGCCGACCCGCGCGTGTTCGCCGTCGAAGCGCGGAAACTCGGCATGGACGTAAAGGTTATGGCGGTCGGAGAGACGCTTGAATTTGAATAAACCCGGATTCATAAAAAAAAGAACGGCCTGTTAGAGCCGCCCCTTCGAAATTATATTTTTACCCGCTTCGCAGCGGTAAAACCCATAGCAATTCTTATGCGCGGGCGCAGCATGCCGCGCCTCTACGAATGCGCTAAAGCTATTTCCACGACGCTTTAAGCCCGAAGAAGAGCGGGCCGCCGACGCGGATGTTTTTGTGCAGGCGCTGAATGAAATCGTAGGCCGCCTCCGGTATGTGCAGATTGACCTGCTGGGCGCGCTTGGCGATTTTCCAGCGTTCCTCAGCCGGGCTCTCCTTGCCCTCGCGGATCTGCGTTTCGACTTCCGCTGCGAATCCTGCGACGATCAAGTCGATGAAACGCAACCCGGACCGGATTCCGTCCTTATAGATATTCGCATATTTGTCGCCGAGCGCGGCCGGATCCGGCGGCACGCCGTAAATGTTGCTTTCGTGTACGATGACTTCATTCATTGCGGCCATGCTGAGGAGCGGCTTGCCTTCGTCCCAGTTAAAAAGAACGATCTCCGCTTCCCTGCCGGCGATCGGGCCGCGGTACAGCGGAACCTCGAGCGGTCCGAGCTGGTCCTTCGCGCCGATAGCCTTCGACACCATATCCTCGAGCGCGGCGGCAAGCTCCGGGCTTTCCGGTTTCTTCTCCGCCCTCAGGTGGCCAGCGAGGTCCTCGTCCGAAAAATCGACTTCCTCATAAAACTGCGGGAATACGAGCGCGCGCAGGTCGCTGCCGCCCGTGAGTATCATTGCCATCCGCTCGACTCCGAAGCCGATGTTGAACACCGGCAGGTCGATGTCGTAATTGGCGAGCGAGGCCGGGGCATAGAAGCCGAGGTTTCCGACCTCGATCATCTGGTCGCCGTATTTCGCGAACACCTCGGTGTCGGTCTCCGGGTCGTAGTAGCGGCTGGCGATCTTTTTCTTTTTGAAAGTGCATTTATCGAAGCCCATGCGTTTAAGAACATCGACAACGAGTTTCTTGCCGTCGTCCATGGAAAGATTCTGGTCCATAACGACGACGGAAGCTGAAGTGCTTTCGAAGAGATGGTGCGGGTCCTGCCGCTGTTCGCGGCGGAAGCGCGAGCCGACTGAGAACAGGCGGACCGGCAGCGGCATTCGCGTGCGCAGTCGCTGAAGGACCGGGAACCAGTTGCTTGTCATGTGCGAGCGGAGCGTCCGGTGTGTCGGCGTGGGCTTGAGTTCCCTGAACTCCGGGAAGACGCGGTCGAGCATCGCGGCGGCCTGATCGCCTGTGATTTTGAGCCGGAGCGCGAGTTCCTCAAGGAAATCGTCGGCCTCGATCAGGGCTTCCTTGTATTCGCGGAGTAGGCCGCGCAGTTGTTCCTCGCCTTTGAAGTCGGGAACGATTTCGTTGATCAGTTCCATCTTCGCTTTGCTGAGCCCGATTTCCGCGCGGTCGAGACCGGCGATGTAGAAGACGCGGTCGAGAATCAGGGGCGCTTCGGGGCCGTACTGTTTATAAACATGGACGTCGTCGACGATGGCGGGATTGATCATTTCGTCGAGGCCGAGAGCGAGAAAGACCTCGCGGAACCGCTGGTTGAGAGCGGCGACGGGGTGCTCGCGGCCCGCGCGCATTGTGCGGTCGCCGAGTTCCTTCGGGTCCAGATCGATAGAGCGGCTCAGTTCGCTGATCGGGTGTCCTTTGCCGCTAAGTTCGAACGATTTGTACCAGCCGAACGGGCAGATGATGAGCGGGCTTTCCGAGAGCCGCGCGCGCAGCCCCTTTAGCATGCGGAGCGTGACCGCCGGGTTGGCGAGGTTGCTCGACAGGTGCGAGTAGGGGTAGAGAACGATTGTATGCGCTGCGACCTTGTCGCGAACCTTTTCGATCTCGGCCGCGGCTTTTTCGACAACGAGGTCGGGCGCCGCTTCGTCCGGCTTTTCGCCGGCGATCATCACGACTAAAGCGTCGTCCGCGCGCCCCTCGGAAACAACGGGCGGCTCGATCTTCTCCGCGAACTTGGTCTGTTCCGTCGCCTTGAACGAAAACGGCGCCGAATGTATGAATAGGAGTCTCATTGATAGTTCCTCACGATCCGAATGTCCGGCCTGTCCGGCCGGCGCGCAACCTTTGAATATTAATACATTTCCGCCGCGAAATAAAGCATAAGCCGCATGCGGCCTGTCAAAACGCGGAAGTAGCTTTTAATTTCAGGCTTCGCCGGGCGGGCTCCAAATTGACAGGCGCTCTTTCTTATGCTTTAATTGAAACAGGAAAATGTAAAAACAAAGTGGCGGCAATGTTTTTCGCCGATAAACCGCCGCCGGAATGATTTGTGGCGGGCCAAATGTTTAATTTTGTATGAATAAGGGAAAATTAGCAGTATAATGAGAAGAAGCGTTCCTAACGGCAACATCGGCTTACAAGGGCGATAGTAAGAAATAATCGGGAGGAACTTTTATGAGAAAAATCCGAAATCAGTCCGGCTACAATGTTGTTGAAATAATTCTCGTTATGGCGATTATTCTTATAATACTCGGCGGTTTTTTTACCGGCTACGTGCCTTTCATCGCCAGGAATCGAGTAAAAACCGCAATCCGGCAGATAGTTTTGCTCAAAAAAGCGATTAACAACATCGCTGATGTCTGTCAGGAATTTCCGGCTCGCGCGTTGACTGACCGCACGGACCTCAATTCCATACGCCCGATCATCAGCGCCAATTCCTGTCAAAGCCCGGGCGCCGCCGAAACATCGTTTCCTAAATATCCATCGGGCCTGCTCTGCGAGGGCGCGTCGCTTGATCACGAATTGCGTGAGGATATGTGCATATCCGCCCCGACGCCTGCAACCGCCAAAAACAGCGAACTCGGATTTTCCAAAGCATTCACATCGATTACCATAGACGACTGCTCGCCGCAATATGGCGGGATTGCCGGCACAGGCTATCCCGGCGTCAACTATCAGCCCGGCTGGAACTATGTTTTATTAACAGATACAAGCGCGATCGAAAAACCGGTTGCCGTAATCTGCGGATTCGCGCTCGGCCATCGAAAACTCGTTAAAATAGTCATCAACACGTCCGGCTTTTATGGCGGCAACTCTATCCCCGAAGGCGCCGGCTGCAAGGATATCACCGGCGCAACTCTTGCAAGCGCCTGCCCCTGCGGCCCCTGGTGCTCCGAATACACGCTCGGCGGCGTTTCAACCGGACATCAGGGCTGCTGCTCCACGTGCAATGCGAGCTTGGCGGATGTTTCTGAATGCGGCGGCGGCGCGGGCGGCGTAAGACAGGGCATCGGCTACCAGTTCTAATTCATTTGTCTGCCAGTCATCTTAATAAAGCGAGCATAAACGATCAACTTTCATATGATGTCATTCCCGCGAAGCAAGCTGTTGAAAAAGACAGAGACAATCAATCTGTCATTCTCTCATCCCGCTTGTCATTCCGAGCGAAGAGAGGAATTTCGATTTAAATGCATTTTCATTGAAGATTCCTCGCCTCTTTGTTCCTCGGAATGACAAATCTTCACTTTTTTAACAGCCTCAAATTCGGGCATCCATTTTTCATTTTCCACGTTCTTTCCTTTGATATTCAATATTCAACATTTCACGCATTCGATTTTTTGTGGTAAAATTAAACGTTATGAAACTAATCCTAAATTTATCAAACAAGCACAGGAGGCCGATATGGCTGACGCAAAGAAAAAAGTAACCGATCAGATAATATTAGATTATACGAACATGTTGTCGGACGCGGTCGGCCCGCGGGACGGGATCACGGAGAGGCAACTGAAGAAGATGGAGGCGCGGGCTGCGGAAGCGCACTGGGGCGTCGGCGAGCAGCGGCGCGCGGGCAAGCTGCCGTTCATGGACCTGCCCTATGGCGATTACGCGGGCCCGATCATCAAGTACGCGGCGGACGCGGCGAAAACGTTCGACAATTTCGTGGTTCTTGGCATCGGCGGCTCGGCGCTCGGCCCGATCGCTATCCAGTCGGCGCTCAATTCGCCTTTCTATAACCTTATCGACAAGAAGGATCGCAAACGGCCGCGCTTCTTCGTCGAGGACAATGTCGATCCGGAACGAATCGGCGCGATGCTCGAACTGATCGACCCGAAAAAAACGCTGTTCAACGTGATAACGAAATCGGGCAGCACGGCGGAAACGATGTCCGCGTTCATCATCGTGCGCGACATGCTGATGAAGAAGCTCGGCGCGAAGGGGCTGAAGACGAACATGGTGGCCACGACGGACTCGAAGAAGGGCCTGCTGCGCGACATAGTGGACGCCGAAGGGCTGCGAAGTTTCGAGGTGACGGAAGGGGTTGGCGGCAGGTTTTCGGTGTTGACGCCTGTGGGACTGCTGCCGGCGGCGATGGCGGGAATCGACATAAAAGGGCTTCTCGCTGGCGCGGCGGCGATGGACAAGCGGTGCGCCTCTGGTTTGCTATCGCGCAACCCGGCGCTCATGGGCGCGGTTCTTCAGTATCTCGCCGACTCCGAAAAGGGAAAAACGATTCAGGTGATGATGCCCTACTCGAACGCGCTGCGCGACATAGCGGACTGGTTCCGGCAGTTATGGGCTGAAAGCCTTGGAAAGAAGTATGCGCTGGACGGCAGCGTGGTTCACGCTGGGCAGACGCCCATCAAGGCGCTCGGCGCGACGGACCAGCACTCGCAGGTTCAACTTTACAACGAAGGCCCGAACAATAAAACTATAACGTTCATCCGTGTTGAAAGTTTCCGGCGCAAGGTGAAAATCCCTGCGGCTTATAAGAACGTGTCCGGGTTGGCATATCTGAGCGGGCACGAGATGGGCGAACTGCTGAACACGGAGGAGACGGCGACGGAGATAGCGGTGACGGCGAACAAGCGCCCGAACTGCACGATCCGGATGCCGGAGATCAACGCGCGCACGGTGGGGCAGTTAATTTACATGCTCGAACTGCAGACGGTTTACGCCGGCGGATTCTATGGAATCAATCCGTTCGACCAGCCGGGTGTTGAGGAAGGCAAAGTCGCGACATACGCGCTGATGGGCCGCCCCGGTTACGAAAAGCAGCGCGCGGAAATCGAGAAAATCTCGAGAGCGACTCGTAGAAAAACCGTCTGATCTTTAGATCAAAAAGCGAAAAAACAATGTCGGGCCGCTCATGTCGGCCCGATTTTGCTTTTATGGATTATTTGCATATAATATATGGTGTTTGAAAGCTGACGTCAGCGGTGTTTCAACAGGGGAGACGGTTTGGACGAGCGGAAATCAAGAATCATAAAGCATGTTGTGACGGATTATGTGGCTACGTGCGCGCCGGTGGGTTCGAAACGGATCGCGGAGCGGCTTGGAGTGAGCGCGGCCACGGTGAGAAACGACATGCACGAACTGATCGAGGCGGGTTTTCTCGAACAGCCGCACACCTCTGCCGGCCGGATTCCGGCGGACCCCGGCTACCGTTTCTTTGTCGACGCGCTGCGCGAGGAGTACCAGACGGCGGAGGAGCAGAGCGACGCGGTGCGGCGCGCGATAGACAACATCCATTTCAAACTGGACCAGTTGCTGAGGCAGGTGTCGAGCCTGCTCGCCTCGTGGAGCGACTGCGTGTCGTTCGTGTCCGTGCCGGAAGAGGACAAAAGCGAAATCCGGCGTATCGAGCTGACGGCGGTCTCCGCGCGCGGTATGCTGATTATTATCGTGCTCAGCAACGGGCAGGTTGAGAACAAGCTTGTGGAACTGCCGATGACTATCGACCGTTTCCCGGTCGAGTGGATAACGAAGCAGTTGAATAACCGGCTGTCGGGCCTTCGCGTGGGCGAGGTGACGCCGGCGGCGCTGAATGAAGTGTTCAAGACGATTGAGATGCAGCACGATTTTTTGTATCACTGTCTGATGGGATTTTTTGAGGAGATGATTCTGACGGTTGGGCAGCGCGTGTTCGTAGAGGGCGCGTCGCGTCTGATCCGGCATCCGGAATTTCAGGACTCGGGCCGTTTGCGGCCGGTTTTGGAGATAGTCGAAAGCTCGGAGTCCGAACTTTTCACGCTGCCCGATCCGATGGGTGGCTGGAAGGCGGTCATCGGGCGCGAGAATCCGAGCGTGTCGCTGCGCGAGTGCAGCGTGATCAAGACGCATTTCAGGTTCGGCGACCGGACGCTCGGCACGGTGGGACTGCTCGGCCCGCGGCGAATGGATTACGCGCGGCTGATAGGAATTGTCCGCAACGTTTCGGGCGTTTTGAGCGAGGCGCTCGAACGCTACTCATACGTCTGAGACAAGGGAACCAAAATATATCCTACGATGAAAACTACAAACGCATCCGGCGCGATAAGCGCATAGAGAGGCTGGGAAAAGGCTGACATGGCGAAGCGCGATTTTTACGAGGTTTTAGGGGTCCAGCGCACTGCGACGCAGGAAGAAATGAAGAAGGCTTACCGGCAACTGGCGCGGAAGCTGCACCCGGATGTGAATCCGGGCGACGCACAGGCCGAGGAAAAGTTCAAGGAAGTCACTGAAGCGTATCAGGTTCTGAGCGACGAGCAAAAACGGTCTATTTACGACCGGCACGGATATGAAGGTCTTTCCGGGCGCGGAGCGGGCGGCGACGATTTCGGGTTCGGCGGCGGCTTCACGGATATATTCGATATGTTTTTCGGAGGCGGGGGCGGCCGTGGCGGCGGTAGGCCGAACGGACCCACGCGGGGCTCCGACCTGAGGTATGAGATAGAAATCAGTTTCAAAGACGCCGCGTTCGGCAAGGAAGCCGAGATCGAGATTCCATCGCTGGCGGCGTGCGAGAAATGCAAGGGAACGGGCTCTAAAAGCGGTTCGAATCCGGTCAGGTGTTCGCGCTGCAACGGAACTGGCGAGTTCAGACAGACCCGGCAGACTCTGTTCGGGCAGATGGTGAACGTGCAGGCGTGCCCGAGCTGCCACGGGGCGGGCGTTGAGATTCAGGATCCGTGTCCGGGCTGCCGCGGAACGGGCAAGACGCGGGTTGCTAAAAAGATGCGTGTTTCGATCCCGGCGGGAGTGGACAGCGGACAGAGGCTGCGGCTGACCGGCGAGGGCGAACCCGGCGAGCGCGGCGGTCCGCGCGGCGATCTGTATGTCGAGATTTACATCAAGGAACACGAGTTTTTCAAGCGGGACGGACAGGACGTTTTCTGCGAGATTCCGATCAGCTTCACGCAGGCGGCGCTCGGCGACGAGATAGACGTTCCCACGCTCTACGGGAATCAGTCGATAAAGATTCCGACGGGGACGCAGACCGGCAGCGTTTTCCGGCTGCGCGGCATGGGCTTCCCGCATCTGCGCGGCATGCACAAGGGCGACCAGCATGTTGTTGTGAAAGTCGTCACGCCTGAGAAGCTGACGTCGAAGCAGAAAAAGATTCTGACAGAGTTCGCGGAAGAGAGCGGCGAGGATATCAGCCGCCCGCAGAAAAAAATATTAAAAAAGCTCAAGGAAATATTTCAGTAATCAGTAGCGAGAACATAAAAAAGTAGAGAGTAGAAGGCAGATGGTAGAAGGGGAAAGAGTAAAAATAGGGTTTGGTCGCTGGTAGTTAAGGGTCGGGAAAGAAAGCTGTCATTGCGAGGAACGGAGTGACGAAGCAAACCCGAACTCAACTCCTATCAGAATTGGAAATTGGGGATAGGGGATAGGAAAGAAAAGAAGAAATAAGAGATGAAACCTTCGATAAAAATCAAAAACAGTTGCTAATTCGCACAAAGGAATCCGCATGGAGCGGGTGTATCTTGATAAATTCGACGGCGTGTCAGTAGAGGGCGCGGCGGCGGGCCACTTGAAGAACGTTCTTCGCGTTAAGCCGGGCGACGTTTTCGCCGGCTACGACGGGCGGAGCGAGTTTCGGTTGCGCGTGGAAGAGGCGCGAAGGGGCGACGTTCGGGTGACGGTTGAGTCAGGGCGGGAGCTTCCGGAGGCGCCGGGAGGGCGGATTCTGCTCGGGGCGTCGCTGATCAAGGGGCCGCGCTGGGACTGGCTGCTCGAGAAGGCGGCCGAGCTCGGAGTGGGCGAGATAGCTCCGTTGGCGGCAGCGAGAACGGTTGTGCGGATTGACGAGAGCGAAACCTCGGAGAAGGTTGCGCGGTGGCGCCGGATGCTGGGAGCGGCGGCGGCGCAGTGCGCCGGTCGCGCGCCGGAGATAAAGGCGCCGGAGCGGCTTGAGGATTTTATCAGGCGCGTTGCGCGCGAGAAGCACAAATATGTATTATTATTGAAGGCGGGAGCAAAACCGCTTGCGGAGCTGGTTCGCGACGCGGCGGGCGGGCGGATTGTGTTGCTGATCGGCCCGGAAGGCGACTGGACTGAAGAGGAGTCGGACGCTGCGCTCGCGGCGGGTTTCGAGGCGGCGACGCTCGGGCCGCTGATTCTGAGGTCGGAAACGGCGGCGATAGTGTCTGCGGCGATATCGTCGAATATTAATTTGTAGGGCGCAATGATGGAGATAGAAACTGAGTTCGGGGTTGCTTCGTCAGCCCAAAAACGGCTTCCTCGCAATGACGCAAAGCAAGGATGAGAGATGGCTGAAAAAAAGGAAACGGCGGTGTTGGAGGTCGCGAGTCAGGACGAAGCGCTCGGGCTGTTCGGCCACCGCGATGAAAATTTAAGATATATCGAACGCGAGATGGGCGTGACGTTGGCGTTCCGCAACGGAGAAGTGACAGTGAGCGGCCCGCGCGCGGCGGGGATAGCCGAGCTGATGAGACACATGCTGGACGGCTACCGTTGCGGGAGGAAGGTGACGAAGTCCGACATCAAGTACGGGATGATGTTGCTGAAAGAGGGCGACGACGGGCGCGACCTAAAGGCGGATCTGAACATCAGGCTGGTTGACGGGGCGGGGCGGGCGATCAAGCCTCGGAGCCCGAGGCAGCGCGATTATCTCGAGGCGATGTCGAAATACGACATGGTGTTCGCGATCGGGCCGGCCGGGACGGGAAAAACCTATCTGGCGGTCGCTGTTGCGGTAAAGCATCTGCTTGAGGAGTCGGTTAAGCGGATAATCATATGCCGGCCCGCGGTTGAAGCGGGCGAGAAGCTGGGTTTTCTGCCGGGCGATATGCAGCAGAAGGTGGACCCGTACCTGAGGCCGATATACGACGCGCTGTTCGGGCTTATGAGCGCGGACCGGTGCGCGCGGCTGCTGGACCGCGGGGTTATAGAGATTGCGCCGCTGGCGTACATGAGGGGCCGCACGCTGGATGACGCGTATGTAATAATGGATGAAGCGCAGAATACGACTATAGAGCAGATGAAGATGTTTCTGACGCGACTGGGGCCGCGCTCGCGAGCGGCGGTCACGGGCGATATCACGCAGATCGATCTGCCGGCGGACAAGGCTTCCGGGCTTGTGGATGCCGCCGAAAGGTTGCAGGGCATAAAGGAAATACGGTTCATACGATTCTCGCGCCGGGATGTGGTGCGCCACGATCTTGTGGCGAAGATAATCAAGGCGTACGAGGAAAAGGACCGAAAAAACGATATGGAAGAAGACCAAATTGCCGGACAAGAAGACTAAAACGAAATTACCGAGCCTGGAAGACAGGCGGCAGAGAAACAGGGCGTTCATACTGCTGCGGCTGATGAGGCGGGCGAGGAATCCCCGGTTGCTGGCGGCGCTGGCGCTGTATCTGGCGATTTGCGGGGCGATGCTGCCGCGATTTTTCAGCGGATTTTCGTACCGCGAAGGCGACATAGCCACGGCGAACTTCCAGTCGCCGGCGGCGATGGAATACACGGATGTTGAGGCGACCGAAAAAGCGCGGGAGAAAGCGGCTGCCGTGGCAGGCGCCGTCTTCAGGCTGCAACCGAACTTCCGCCGCGATATTGAAAATATTTTCGCGCGGATTCTGGAGCTTCAGCAGTCGGATAACAAGGATTCGGACCGCAAAAAAACGTCGGCTTACCTATCCGAGTACGGACTTGGCGACGAGTCGATAAATATATTGCTGGGGTTGAAGACGGACCGTCCGGTTCGGTTGCGGATGAACGTTTACGACGTTATTAACAGCTTGGCCCGGGATGGAACGATAGACGAGAAGTCGTTGCTTAAGATAGACAGCGACGTTGAGCGCAGCGCCCGGAGAATCGGCGTTGAAACGGCATTGATTCCGGTCGTGCAGGACATAATCAGGACCGCGACGAAGATGAATCTGGTTACTGACCGGGAAGCGACGGAATTTCTCGCGAAGCAGGCGATGGACTCCATCGCGCCTGTCAAAAAGCGGATAAAAGAAAATGAAATGGTGGTTCGCGAGGGCGAGAAGATTTCCGCGCAGCACCTCGCCGTAATGCGCGCTCTGGGGCTTTTGAAGTCCGAGCTGTCGTTGGCGCGCATGTTCGGATACGCGCTGCTGATAGCGTTTGCGTTCTTTGTGGTCGGCATATATCTGAAGACATTCGTCCTGCGCATTTACCGCGACGACAAGCGGCTTCTGATATTTTTCATAATCGTGCTGATAGCGGCGCTGCTGGCGGTTGTGATTGAGCGGACGCCTGTATTCTCGAAGTATCTCATAGGCGTGCCCGCGGGGATGATGACGATTCTTACCTGCCTGCTGCTGACCCCGACGACCGCGATGTTTGCCGTGCCCGTGCTGATTCTTGTGGTTTCGGCCGTGCTCGGTTTTGACACCGGGCAGTTTCTCGTCGCGCTTTTTGCGTTTCTCGCGGCGTACTTTCATTCGGTGCGGACGCAGGACCGTGACAGCCTGCTGAAGGCGGGCGTGTCGATCTCGGTCGCCAGCATGGCGATCATTCTCGTGATGACGCTCGTGCGGTTCACCGATATTAAACAGGCTCTGCTGGACGTTTTTGTGTACGGAGGCCTTACAGGGCTGCTTTCATTCGTGCTTGCGACCGGATTTCTGCCTGCGTTCGAGAGGCTGTTCAACGTAACGACGCCGCACAGGCTGCTTGAACTGTCGAACCCCGAGGAACCGCTTCTGAAGAGGCTGTTGATCGAGGCGCCCGGCACCTATCACCATTCGATACTTGTCGGCAACCTCGCCGAAAGCGCGGCGGAAGCGGTCGGCGCGGACGCGCTTCTCGTTCGGATCGCTTGTTATTACCACGACGTCGGAAAACTAAAAAGACCGTATTTTTTCATAGAGAACCAGTTGCACGGAGTCAGCCAACTGAACGATATGGCGCCTACGCTTGCCGCGCTCGTGATCTCGTCGCATGTGAAGGACGGGGTCGAGATGGCGCAGGAAAACGGAATCCCGGACGAGGTTGTCGACGTTATCGCGGAGCATCACGGCTCGTGCATGATCTCGTTTTTCTACCAACAGGCTCAGGCTGAGGCGAAAGACGGCGCGGGGCTGCAGGAAGAGCGGTTCCGCTATCCGGGGCCGAAGCCGTCGCGGATCGAATCGGCGATCATGATGCTGGCCGACTCCAGCGAGGCGGCGATCAGATCGCAGAAAACGCCGACTCCGAAATCAATCGAGAGCACGGTAAATTCGATATTCGAGACCCGGCTGATAGACGGCCAGTTCGACGACTGCAACGTGACGCTCAAACAGCTTGGCGATATAAAGATGTCGATAATGAAGACTCTGGCGCGGGTCTACCATTCACGGATGGAATATCCGGATCTGGAAGATCTCAAGCAGCACAAGGACCATGCCCCGCGCAGAAACGGAGACCGTTGAAAAATGGCTACAGTTCGAATAAAGAACCGGACGCGGACGGACATTAAGCTGAAGCCGCTGAGCGAATTCGCGCAAAAAGCGCTTGAAGCCACGCGCGAATGGCGGGACGCGGAGCTGTCCATCACGTTCGTGGGCGACCGGGCGATGCAGGAACTGAACGGTAAGTGGCGCGGAAAACCGCGCCCGACAGACGTTCTGAGCTTTCCAATGGACGAGCCGGCGGCGCCCGGCGGCCTGTTGCTGATGGGCGACATTATAATCGCCCCGAATCAGGCCCGCGAGGATGCCGCCGAGGAGGGCGCGACGCCGGCCCGCAAATTCCGCGAATTGATTATGCACAGCATATTGCACCTCATGGGTTTCGACCACGAGACCTTGGCCGACGCGAAAAAAATGGAAAAACAACGGATTGCGCTTCTCAAAAAGGCGGGTCTCGGATAATGTCGATCTTCAACGGCAACGGCAGCGAGGAAAGCCGGCATCCGGCCAAGATGCTCATGAAGGTGGCCGACAGCTTCCGCTATGCGTTTAACGGGCTGTTCCACGTTCTGTTGACGCAGCGCAACATGCGTTTCCACTTTTGCATGGCGATCTGGGTCATGAGCTTCTCGATAGCGCTGCGGCTGACAGGTTTCGAGAAAGCCTACCTTTTTATAGTTATCACGTTTGTGATCTCGATGGAAACGCTGAACACGTGCATCGAAGCGTTCACCGATATCGTGGCGCCGACTTATCACGAGAAGGCGAGGATAGCGAAGGATACGGCGGCGGCGGCGGTGCTTGTCGTGAGCATCGGGTCGCTGATGTCCGCCGGTTATCTGATGCTGCCGCCATTTTTTACGGCGGTCGCTGACGCGGGGTGGTGGACGATTCACGGACGCGAGATGCTTGCGATCGGCGTGATTGTCGTCGCGGCGCTCGGATTCTGGGGAACGCAGGTGCTGCGCTGGCCGATGATTCTGATGGAGGCGCCTGCGGGCGCGGCTTCGTCGTTCGCGATCTGTTTTTTAGGACGCGTCGGGCAGGACTGGCTCTCTTTCGTGGCGCTTCAGTTTTTCTCGATTCTTCTATTTCATTCGCTTGGCAGGAAGCGCGAATCGGTCAGGCTGGCCGCGGCGGTGCATGTCGCCGGCATAGCGGTTTACGCTATCGCGCGCGTTGTTTTTTGATGGGTTCTTTTCACTTCCGCTTCAATTACAATTTGAGTATGATGGTTTTATGACCGGAGCGGCGGCATGGCGGGATATATAGAAAAATCGGATTCGTCGGCCGCGCAGGCGCGGGCGCTTGCGGCTGCGTTGCGGGGCGAGCATTTCGATATGTACGGCCTCGGGTTCGCTGCGCGGAGCGCTGCGCGCTGGTTCTCGTGGGCGCCGAAAGACGCTTTGCGATTTGCCTCACGATTCGCTTCGGGACGCATCGGGACTCCGCAGTCTGAAGCCGGGCGCGTCGACACCGAGGACATGGCCAATTGGGCCGCCGGGCTCTATCCCCAAAAAGAATATGGAACATTATTAATCGGCGCGCCGAGCGGCGGCGTCAGCCATATCGGCTCGATTCTCGACGCGCCTTTCCTTACGACTCATTTTCTGATCTGTTTCAGCGATTTGCGCAATGTAGACGACGTTTACACGACGGTGATGCGGGCGCGCCGGCTCGCGCTGCAGATCACGCGCAACAATCCGGACCTGCACGTCGTCGCTCACTACGATCCTGTGCATGACCGACCCGTGCTGGTGTTCATCAACCATCTGCGAGCAAAGCTGCTTAACGTGCCGCGCGCCTACGACTCGTTCATTTCGCGGAACCTGAAACCGGGCGGAACGCTCGTTCTCATTCAATGCGAATACCCGTGGCTGCAATACAGAATCCGGCCGCGCGTTTCGTTTCAGGTGGGCGGCCTTGGCGGGATTTCAGACGCCGATTATCTCGGGGGCAGCGCCGAGATCCGGGATTACCGGGCGCGGCAGGGCGGAGTGAGCGGCGGCGACGGCGGCTGGCGTTTGAAGGGAAGCCGTTATCCGCTCGAAAGAATGCCGGAATCGGAGTGGGGCGCCATGCCTGAGTTCGGCGACGCCGTGCGCGATTACGCAGACCGCAAGGGTATCCGGCTTCTCACGCTGACGGCTGACCACCCTGAGCGGTTCAGCGAACTCGCGTTCGAGCTTCACAGAGAGGCTTCTCGCCGCGACGGCGTCGAGCCTGTCTATCTTTTCGCGGATTGTTTCAATCAGCTCGATCCTTGGGCGAACCTGCGCTCCCGGTGGCTGCCTCTCTGGCTGCCCTATTATTGCAACCGCTCGTTCGAGTTCGCGAGCAGGATTCTGCGCCGCGTTCCGGAAGACGTTCAGCTTATGTTCACGATGCACCCGTCGCTGGCGGACCCGTTCGACATGACGCCGCTCGCGGACTGGATCAAACTGATGTCACGGGGCGGCAAGCCGGTTCTTTTCGGAATCGACCCGGAGCGGTTTCCTTATGACATAGGGCATATAGTGGATTTCGGGAATCAGACGCGGAAGTTCAGCGAGATGAATCCGGACCCGGTGCGAACGAGGCTCGACGCAGAGGACCTTGAGGCGACGGCGAAGGAAATCGGAATTAGGACGGAGTGGAGTTAACAGGCAACAAAATAAAGTTTATTATAATTGATGAAGTCAGGCAAGATTGAAAAAGCGACAACGAAGGAGGGGCGTATATGAACGACAAATACACGAGACGGGATTTTATCGGAAAAGCGGCGGTCACGGGGCTTGCGCTGTACGGCATGAGTTTCGCGGGTTGCAAGAGCGGGTTTTCGCGGACGCTGGCGCAGGGTCCCCGGGAGCGGCGGGCGAACGGGCTGAAGAAGGGCGTGTTCGTTGCGCGAGGCTCGTCGGACCCAGCCAAGCTTACGCGCTCGGCGGTTGACGCGGCGGGCGGCATGGGCAAACTGGTGAAGCGCGGCGACATTGTAGTCGTGAAACCGAACATCGGATGGGACCGCTCGCCGGAGCAGGCGGCGAACACCAACCCGGCGGTAGTCGCGGCGCTGGTGGCGATGGCGCTCGAAGCTGGCGCGAAAGAGGTGAAGGTGTTCGACCGGTCGTGCAATTCGGACCGCCGCACGTACAAGCGCAGCGGCATAGCGGCCGCCGCTGAAAAGGCGGGCGCGAAGGTTAGTTTTGTCGACGAATCACGTTACGTTTCCGTCACCATTCCCGGCGCGCGCGCGCTGAAGGAGTGGATGCTAAACCGCGACGCGCTCGAATGCAATGTCTTCATCAACGTGCCGATCCTGAAGGATCACGGCGCCACGCGGATGACCGCGGGCATGAAGAATCTGATGGGAATAGCGGGCGGCGAACGCGGAGCGTGGCATGTGGGCGAACTGGACCAGCGCATCGCCGACGTTCAACTCGCAATCAAGCCGGACCTCGTCGTGATCGACGCTTTTCGCATTCTCACGGCGCATGGCCCTCAGGGCGGCAGCCTCGACGACGTGAAGGAGCTAAAAACAATCGCTGTGTCCACGGATATTGTCGCTGCGGACGCTTATGCGGCGAAGCTGTTCGGCGTTGACCCGAAGGATATCAAGCACATACGCATAGCCGAAGAGATGGGGTTGGGCAGCATGAAGCCCGTCTCGCTGAAGGAAATAAATGTTTAAGAAAATAACGAAAGCCCGCTTTTGCCTCGCGCAACGGCGCATTTAATCTAATGATTCGATTTCGACGCATCACGCAGCTCGTTTCTTTGTTCCTGTTTCTTCTGTTTCTCACGTTCACGGTTTATCCGCTGATATTGCCCGGCGAGGTTGTTAACTTCTACGTGCAGCTTAGCCCGCTGGAGGCGATCGCGACGTGGCTCAACACCGGCAGGTTCATAACGATGTTTCTGTATTCCGCCGGCCTGATAGCGCTCACATTAGTATTCGGCCGTTTTTTCTGCGGATGGATCTGCCCTATGGGAATCACGCTGGACGCGACCGACCGCGCGTTGCGGCCGAGCCACGGCGACGACTCGAAGGAACCGCTTCGCTGGAAAAGAGCGAAATACGGGGTCCTGATCGCGACTCTTTTCGCGGCGTATTTCGAGGCGAATCTCGCCGGATGGCTGGACCCGCTTTCGATCATCACGCGGACTTACTCGCAGGTTGTCCTTCCTTCGGTTGAATTCCTCTCGCATTTATTTTTCAGGGGACTCTATCCGATTCCGGTGGCCGGCCCTCTCGCTGAGCGCGCGCATTCGCTGCTCAAGGCGACAGCGTTTGCTCCTCAGCAACAGATGTTCCACGGCATGGCGGCCACGGCGTTGATTTTTCTTGCGATAACGCTGCTCGTCTATCTCAACCGCCGTTTCTGGTGCCGGTTCCTGTGCCCGCTCGGCGCGCTGCTCGCTCTTGTGTCGCGGGTGTCGCTGTTCAAGCGGGTTGTGGACGCCGACCGTTGCGTGAAGTGCAACAAGTGCGTGAAGAACTGCCGGATGGGCGCGATACTCGAAGGCGGAACGCAGGATTACCTGGGCGAATGCATAGAGTGTTTCACATGCCAGTCGGTGTGCCCGAAGGATGCGGTGAGTTTCCGGGCGGCGCCGAAGGGCGCTGCGGCGGCGACAGCGCGAGTGAATCTGTCGCGGCGCGGGTTTCTTGCCGCTACCGGGCTCGGACTGGCGGCTGTGCCGATGGTTCGCCTTTCGACGGGTCTCAGGCAGCGCGGAGTGATACGGCCGCCGGGAGCGGGCGACATAGACCGCTTCATGCAGACGTGCGTGCGCTGCGGCGCCTGCCTGCGTGTTTGCCCGACTAACGGCCTGCAGGCTTCGTGGTTCGAAAACGGCGTCGAGGGCCTGTGGTCGCCTGAGCTGATTCCGCGAATCGGTTATTGCGAGTTCAACTGTACACTGTGCGGACAGATATGCCCGTCCGGCGCGATTAAAAAAATGGATGAGAAGACGAAGCAGTTGACGATCATAGGGCTAGCCGCGGTGGATCACAACCGTTGCATTCCGTGGACACGCGAGGAGAACTGCATCGTGTGCGAGGAACACTGTCCGGTTCCGCAGAAGGCGATAAGGCTGATGCCGGCGACAGTGACAAACGCGCTCGGCGAGAAAATAGAAATCAAGCGGCCCTATATAGTGAAGACGGAGTGCATAGGCTGCGGAATCTGCGAGACGAAATGCCCGGTGAGCGGGCCGGCGGCGATCCGGGTTGCGGGAGCCATGCCGCAGGAGCGGAAACGCAAGTCGGTCGGCCAGAGCGGCATCTCGTCCCTGTTGCCGGACGCGTTCGGCGCATGGAAGGCGACGGAAGCCGCGCGAACGTTCGAGCAGGACAAACTGTTCGACTTCATAAACGGCGGCGCTGAGATTTATTACGAATACGGATTTACGCGCGCCGCCAATCGCGAGTATGCGAAAGGCGAGGAAACCGTCCTCATAGACGTATACGAGATGGCCGGCGCCGAATCGGCATTCGGAATTTTCTCATACGAGCAGGCTTACGGCGGCGAGGACTGCGGCGCCGGAGACAGTTGCTCTTATTCATCGGGACAACTCGTGTTCAGGCAGGGCGCGTATTACGTGAAGGTGAATTATGACGGCGCTTCGAAAGAGAAGCCGATAGTCGAGGATTTCGCGCGTCGGATATCGGAGCTGATCGGGGACAAGACGGCGCCGCCGTCCGTTCTATCGATTTTGCCCGCAGGCGCGGACGCGAAGAAGGCGACGCTCGTCGCCGGTCCGCTAACGATAAGAGGATTCTATCCGATGGGAGACGCGGACTGGGCGGGGTTCAAGAAGGGCGTTCGCGGTCTGTTTTACGCTGACGCGCAGGGAGTGGGCATGACAATCCGGTTCGCGGACGACGCGGCGGTAAACGCGGCCGCAGCTGCGCTGGATAAGGTTCTTGCCGGCCTTGGTTTTAAAAAAGCGGCGTCGGCGGAGACCGGCGGCGCGGTTTATAAAAACGAAAGTGTTGTAATAACTGCGGCCGCGCCCTATAAAGGACCGGATGGTTGGCTTTTGACGCTGCGGGTGAAATGATGGATTCGCAAAAGATAGCGGAAGTAAATGAGAAGCTCGCGTCGCTGATGAAGAAGGCGTTTGCCGGCGGCACGGACGTTCGATTTGAAAACCGGAATGTGAAAACGTGCTGGATGATGACAGAATGCCCTAAAACGGAACATTGTCCGCTGCATGGCAGGGAGAATGTCCGGTGTTGGCAGATTCTGGGCACGTTTTCGGAAGAGGGCGGATGCTGCCGTCTGGCGGAAGTGCTTGACTGCCGCCAGTGCGAAGTATATCAGGCGAGCGTGACGAACGACCCGATGACGGAGATTGGCGAGACATTCAACAACATGATGCACTTGATCGAGCGGACGCAGAGCCGGATGGTGGAAATGGAGAGGTTGGTGACGACGGGCAAACTGGCGGCGAGCATCGCGCACGACGTTAACAACCCGCTGTTCGGGATATCGAACTATGTGGATCTGATCGTCACCCGTTCGGGCGGCGACGCGAAGACGGCGGAGTACTGCGGAGTGATCAAAGAGGCGCTGAAGCAGATACGGCAGGTCACGCGGGGTTTGCTTGAGATAGCGCAGCCGAGAGCGCCGCAGCCGGCGGACATCGACCCGCGCGTCATTTTGGACAAGACGCTTACGCTCATTGAGCCGAGAGCCGCGAAATTTCATATTTTAATTCGCCGAGAATACGATCCGGCGCTTGTATCGCTCCGGCTCGACCGCGAGGGAATGACAGAGGTTTTTCTGAATCTGATAATCAATGCGCTGGATTCGATGCCGGACGGCGGCGAGCTGACGGCGATCACGAAGCTGACGACGGGCGGGGCGGAAATAATTTTTCAGGACACCGGCCACGGAATAGCCGAAGCCGACCTGCCGCGCATTTACGAATTGTTCTTCTCGAAGAAAAAGAAAGGCATCGGGACCGGCATAGGACTGTACACTGCGCGCAGGATCGTCGAGAACCACGGAGGCCGCATACATGCCGCCAGCAAAATCGGCGAAGGCTCTGTGTTCACGATAACGCTTCCTTCCCGGCCGGCTTCGCGAGGTGACGCTTGAACAGGACCGTTCTCATAGTGGACGACGATGCGATCGTCCGCAACTCGCTGACCGAGTGCCTCGCAAACGAGGGGTACGCGACGATGTCCGCGGGAAACGCCGACGAGGCGTTGGCGCTGCTCAACCGCAACGGAGCCGACATAGCCGTTCTCGACGTCAACCTGCCCGGCGGCGCGAGCGGCATGGAGTTGCTTAACAGCATAAAGAACGTTTCTCCCGGCACCGGCGTAGTCATCCTCACCGGCTACGGCACGGTCGAGGACGCTGTCGAGGCGATGAAGCGCGGAGCGGACGACTATCTGGTCAAGCCGTGCTCGATGGAAGAGCTGAAGATCGTGCTCGGACACATCGCGGGCCAGCAGGCGCTCCGCGATGAAAACATAGAACTTCGAAAGCAGTTGGGGAAACAATACGAACTGGAAAATATCATCGGGCGCAGCTTCGCGATGAGGCGCGTGTTCGAGCGGATTGAGGCAGTGTCCGGGAGCGAAGCGAACGTGATGATCGAGGGCGAAACCGGGACGGGCAAGGACCTCGTGGCGCGCGCGCTGCACAAGCGCAGCCCGCGGCGGGAGAAGCCGTTCGTGAAAGTGGATTGCGCGGCGCTTCCTGAGACGTTGCTTGAGAGCGAACTGTTCGGGCACGAGAAGGGCGCTTACACCGGCGCGATGCACAGTCAGGCGGGCCGGTTCGAGCAGGCCGACGGCGGCGTCCTTTTTCTCGACGAAGTCGGAAACCTTTCGCTCGCCACGCAGGCGAAGCTGCTGAATGTCATACAGGACCGCGAGTTCACGCGTCTCGGCGGAGACAAGCGAATCAGCGTCGACATCCGCCTGATATGCGCCTCGAACGTGGATCTCGAAACCGCAGTCTCAGCCGGCGCGTTTAGAGACGACCTGTATTTCCGGGTCAACGTCGTGCCGGTCCGGTTGCCTCCTTTGCGCGAGAGGCCGGAGGATGTGCCGATTCTCGCCAACGCGTTTCTCGAACGCTACTTGCGCGACAACAAGCGGACGGGCCTTCGGATTACAAGCGAGGCGATGGACAAACTCTGCGTCTATCAGTGGCCGGGAAACGTGCGCGAACTCGAAAACACGATTGAGCGCGTTGTCATTCTGACTCACGGCGATGAGATCGGGGCGATCAATCTGCCGAAAAAGATAGGGAAGCCGGACACGCCGACTCCGCAGAAGAATTTTCTGCCGAGCACGGTGACCCTGAAGGACGCCACTGAGGAATATGAGGCGCGCGTCATCCGCGCCGTGCTCGGCGAATTCGACGGCAACCGCGAGCAAACCTCCGCCCGCCTTGGCATAACCCGCGTCACCCTCTACAACAAAATGAAACGTTACGGAATGCTCGAAAACGAATAGGCAATAGGATGCAGCATGCTGCGCCACTGCGGATTCAAAGGGCCTCTGTAGTTATTCTTTTTTTTGTTTTTTTGGAATTGAATGTTTATTTCTCTGATTGCCAACAATTGAAGAGTTTGCCGGCGATGCTGCGAATTTCGGCGGAGTCTTCGACGCGCTCGATCCAGCGCAGCGGGATTCCCCATGTTCCGTTCCACGCGCCGGAGATCGCGCCTGCGACGGCGGCGGTTGTGTCGGCGTCCTCGCCGCCCATGACGGCGGAGATGGCGGTTGTTTCGAAATCGCCGGGCGTTTTGAGAAAACAGAATACGGCGCTGGCGACTGTTTCGACAACGTAGCCGCCGGTTCCGAGCGTATGAATGGCGGCGCCGGTCGCGACTCCTTCGAGCAACAATTTTTTTGCGAGCGCGAGACGTTCGGCGACTTTGCAGGGTCCGATGAATTTGACGCATTCGTCGATAAGAGCGGGAGAGGCTTCCTTCAGGTCGTTCTGGCAGACGCCGCGCGCCACGAAGAAATTTATGGCGCGGCTGCCCGCGACGGCTTCCTCATTGTTGTGTGTGATTATCGCGTCGGCGCGGGATTCATCTTTGAGTTTGTCTGGCTTGTCGCAGAAAAGCAATCCGATTGGGGCGCAGCGCATCGCAGTTCCGTTGCCGGCGGCGTATTCGCCGGTTTTACCGCTTTCGGACCACAGGGCGCCTTTTTTCAGGCGCAGGATGGATTCGATTGTGGTGTGTCCTATGCCGCGCAGGTCGCCGGTGTCGAACCATTCGAGGTAGGCGCGGGCGATGTCGGCGGAGTCGACGCGGCCGCCGCTGCGGATGATGCTGCGTGCGAGCTGGAGCGCCATCTTCGTGTCGTCGGTCCACTGTCCGGCGCGGAGCCCGTTTTCCTTGCCGGGGTAGAAGTCGTCCACCTTGTGGCCGAGCTTGCTGACGATCCACGGGGCGCGCAACCCTTCAAACGGCATGCCGAGCGCGTCCCCGATGGCGAGGCCGAGCAGGCAACCTTCGAATTTGGATGGATCGGCGTTCAACTCAGCCTCCATTAATCTGCTTGAGAGCAATTCGCCCGAAACATAATTATAGACCGTCTGAGGCCGGGACGGTCAAATTATTTTTTATCTTTGAAATAGGAAGAAATGAATCAGTCGAGGGTGAGTTCGCCGGGCCGCGCGTCGCGAGCTTCAGGGATGCCGAGCAGTTTCTTCATGATCTTCGCGCTTTTCGGAGCGTGGCCGAAGTGGCAGTTATTGAAGAAAAGCAACACCGGGTCGCCGGCAGAGGCGAGGCGCCCGATTTTAGGGAGCCATTCGCGCAGTTCGCGCTCGGAATAATCGTAGTTATATCTGTCTGAGCCGGGGCGCGGTTTGTGCCAGTCGATGTCGTTGCGGCCGTGGAAGCGTATGTAAGCGGCGCCGGCGGTCGACTCGGCGACGGGCGGCATGAGGCCGGCGAGTTGCGGTTCATCAACACTGCACCAGCCGATATTCTGTTCGCGCAGACGGGCGAAGATATCGTCTCGCAGCCACGAGTCATGCCGGAACTCGGCGAAGAGCGGCGTTCGCTCAAACTTGAGCCGCGCCCAGCAGAGATATGAAAAATTGTCGTCGGAATATTTGAAACTGAACGGGAACTGCGCGAGCAGGCCGAGCAGGCGACTGTTGTCTTCGAGCGGGCGGAGAGCTTCGCTGAAATCCCGGAACGGTTGCAGGTCGCCGGAGCGTTCGTGTGTCATGGACTGGTGGAGTTTTACGGTGAATGAGAATGAATCGTCCGTGCGGCGGACCATGTCGGCGAAGGAGCGGGCGGACGGAATGCGATAGTAAGAAGAATTGATTTCGAGAGTGTCGAAGAAGTTCGCGTAATATTCGAGATGTTTGTCACGGCGCATGCTTTCGGGATAAAAAGGGCCGGTCCAGTCTTTGAAGCTGAACCCGGATGTTCCGATTCTTATGCGGTCAGCGGTATCCACTGTTTACGCCTTTCAGGAAGACGAAGGAGACGCCGTCCATGACGCGCCGTTCGAGTCCGCGTTTCGATTTGCTGACAAGGAACATGGATCCGTGCGCTTCCGGATACAGGAGAATACCGTTTTGAGAAAGCTGGTTGACGAGAATCATTTCGTCGAACCAGCGGCCGGCGCCGGCTGTGAGGTAGATGCGGTCGAACGGAGCTTCGCCGGGCAACCCGGCGGAGCCGTCGCCGGCGATAACGCGTGTGTTGCCGGAGAGGCCGAGGCGCGAGAGATTATTTTCCGCTTCGAGAGCGAGATCGGGATCGATTTCTATGGAGAAGAGGTTGCCGCCGGGCGAAATGAGTTGGGCCGCAACGGCGGCGCTGTAGCCGCAGCCAGCGCCTATTTCGAGGACTTTCAATCCGGGCTTCAGGTCGAGGAGGGTCGCCATGGCGGCGACCATGCTTGGTTGCGAGCATGTCTGGTGGCCGGCGATGGGGACTGGGGAATCATCGTAGATGTCGGGGCCGGCGGCAGGGACGAAGGCGGCGCGGTCGGCGCTGCGCATAACGTCAATAACCGTGTCGTCGAAACGTTCGATGCCGAGGTAGCGCCGGCGGTTTGCGACGATGTCGATCAGTTCGTCGTTGGTTTTAGGCGTTCGGAAATCGAAAGGACTCACTCCTCAGAAATTGGCGGTGAGAGCGAAATCGAAAATCGTGCCCGAGTAATCGGTCGTCCCGGTTGGCGACGAAGAATATTTCTGGTGTTTCAGGTTGAACTCGGCGGTGAAAACGCGGCTGAGTTTGTAATCGGCGCCCAGAATGATTTCGTCTTTTTTAGAGGATGTGGACGCTGTTTTGTATTCGGTGGCATTGTAATTCAAGCGTGTTTTGAACTTGTCGGAAAGCAGATATTTCACTTCTTCTGTAAAGATGTTGGTTTCCGCGCTGCCGGAAGATTTCCGTGAGTCGTACTTAGTGGTGAAAATAAGGTTCTTAGACGGGAAATAGCCGACGCCGAGAATGTATTGGCTTTCGTCAGAACTGGAGGAGGAAGAGCTTGAGGAGTCGCGCCGGCTGGTGTCCTTGATGCTTAAGCCGCCGTCGAACTTGCCTTTTTGGTCCGGATTGTATCTGAAGTAGATGCCGAGGGAATCGGATTTGGAGCGGGAGCTGCCGGTGACTTCCGAGACGACGGAGTCGAGAGAGGGCTCTGCGATCCACATGCGGGCGATTCTATAGCCGAACATGGAGTTGAAGGAATCGGTTTTAGTGCTGCCTGTCAACTGGCTGGGGAGGTCCTGTCTGTAGAAAGCGACGGAGACGCGGGTGACGCGGCCGAAAGGATTGGCGGCGATGGCGAGGCGGACGGTGTCCCACGACTCGTTGCTGACGCCGGGCCGCGAGTCTGTTTTAGCTTGGAGGAGCATGTTGCCGACGAGACTCCAGATTTTGTTCGGCAGGTAAGCCACGTCGAGCCCGCGGGCTTTCGAGTTCGCCTTGTAACTTGAGTTCGCGCCGTAAATAGCGGGAGCGATGGAGTCGATGTCGTTTGTTTCGTAATATGTGTTGAGTTTGAGTTTTTCGCCGGGGTTCCAGTTGACGCCGAAGTGGCGTTTTGTCATGTTCTTGTCGCTGAGATTGCCCGATTTGTCTCTGAAATCGCTGTCCGATAACGAAGTGTCGAGCACGAGTTTATTGCCCGGCAGGGCGGCGTATCGCAGTTTAAGTTCGTTGACGGTGCGGGTGTCGTCGAGTTTGCGGACCGCGAGGTTATCGCTTGATTTGTAATCCGTGCTTGTGAGTGAAATTTCCTGAAATCTTTTCCTGCTTGTCGATATGCCGAAGGTTGTTTTGTCGTACTGGTTTTTATTTCCAGTGGAGAAATCGTGCATGCGGTCATAAGAAAGGAAGTCGCTGAAAAGCTTAACATTTTTTATTAGTTTTAAGCTTGCTGAACCGGCGATACGGTTGTGTTCCATGTTGTTGTAGTCGTTGATCGGGGCGAAAGAGGCATCTTTAGAGATCATCTCCGCCTTGGCGTCGACTAACTTGCTTTTGAAGTCGACGAGGCCTCGCAGGGCGTTGCCAGTGCCTACTGGGTTCGCGCCGGTGTCGGGCTTATAGTGGTAGTTTGCGAGAATAGTCGTTCCGGGCGGCATAATGACGGTATTGTTGAAGGTGAGCCTATAGCGTTTGCCGATCGAGTCGTAGTCGATAGTGTAGTCGGATAGCCGCGTTTTCCGGTTGCTGATGGAGATGAGATCGTCGAAGAAAATCTCCTCAGAGCCGGGGACGAGAATCTGATCGGTGGCGAAGTAGTAGACTCGGCCGGACGTGGAGGTGACGGTGGCGATGTATTCTTCGGTCACCGGAACGTTCTTCGAACTGAGGTCGGCGGTCGACTGCGAGAATTCGCTTTCGACATAGAGATTCTTGGTCAGATTTGATTTGACGAAAGCGTCGTAGATTTTTCTATCTGATTTCTGTTCGGATGGGCTTGTTTTCTGAACGTATAGATAGCTAATCACCACCATTTTGTTGTCGGTAGGAATGCGGCTGGAATGGAGGACGATCTGATTGCTTGATTCTATGATCTCATAGTCGCCCGCGCAGGTGAGGCTGTTGCATGTATAAGGGATCATTACTTCGCAGGAACCCAGGTCGCCGACGGAGCAATATCTGACGGAGCCGTTTTCAGAGCCTCCGTAAATCTCGCTTCTGGAGAGAGTGTAGGGCCCTGTTCCGTGGATCTCCTCATTTTCCATTTTCCGCACGTATTTTGAATTGTAGTACGAATAGGCCACGGAAACGCTCTGGGTGGTAGTATTGAGGAAAGTGATAGCGCCGCGTTCGTAGTCGATAGTATAGTCGAAGTTGCGGATGAGCGATCCGACGGATGTGGAGACTACTTCCGTTTCCTTTTCGAGCAGAGTGGCGCCGAGCGGTTTCGATACGCCGACATCGGCGACGGTTACGGTCGCAAAATTGGCGCTGCCCGCCAGAAGAACTGATTGCGTGAGATCGTTAGCGCCTTCTGTGATGGCTGAAGCGCCGATGGTGAATTTACTGTTTGTCGGAGAGTATTCGAGGCCGAACGCGTTGATCGAGCCGGTTTTAATCTCGAACAGCATCTGGGATTCATAATAGACTTCGATAATCTGTGACGGGTCGACATTGTATTTGAACGTGATGTCGCCGCGGAAATAGTCGACAGTGTAGTCTGAGCGCGGGATGGACGCGCCGTCGATGCGGACATCCTCAGAGCCTTCGAGGAGCGAGAAGGTGCCGAGGTTGTAGGGGCCGCGTTTGTTTTGTCCGACGAAGGTGATGCGCTGCGTTTTGCTTTTTTGCCTGGATACGATAGCGGTGGCTTTCAGGCCGCCGTAGTTGTAGTTGAAATCCACGCCGCGCACTGTTTTTGAGAAACCGACCATTTTGTCGCCGGGGAATAGGGCGGAGAAATCGCCGAGCCGCGAGGCGCCGCGCCTGCCTGTAATGTTCAGGGTCATCGACCGGTCCTGATAAGGAATCTCTGTGAAATTGCCGGACAAAGTGAGGTTGCGCGGCAGCGTTCCGTTGATGTTGATCATGGATGTTTGCTCTAATTTAGAGTTAAAATAGAGCAGGCTGTTGTTGGAGAGAAACTGGTTTTTGTCGCCGGAAGAGGAGTAGTTTTTCCAGCGCATGGTTCTGTATCCGGATATTTTGAGGTCGCCGAGATCGGGCTCTTTTTTCTGATCGGCAGGTTTGGCGGTTTCGGCCGTGGTTGCCGGAGGCTCGGGGCCGGCGGTTTCAGCCAGCGCGGCGGCGGGCAGCAATAACGCGGCTCCAACAATCAAAAAGATGAAGAACTTGCTTATCCGGTCACGCATATTGATTCTCCTAAGTTGTTTATCTTAATCCGGAATAGTGTTGTCTCCGAATATTGCCGAACAGGCCGGCGCCATCATTAGATGCAGCGATTTTAGCATATTATTAATAACAGACCAAACATAATTCTAATATCTGATTCTAAATATAGAAGTGGGCGGAGGAAAAAGAAAAAGCATTAAACCTGATAATTCGAAAATTTTTACGCTTCAACCGGAATTAGTTTTACCGCAAAAGAAGCGCTTATTAAGTTACGCCCATGGAAGCTCCCATGGCGGCGCCTAAGCAGGCGAGAGTTGTGGGAGCGTCGCCGGGAACAGAAAGAAATTCCACGCGGGAGGCGGGGCATGCGGCGATTCCGTTCGCTGCGCAATATTCATTCATCGCTTCAGCGATTGGCGCCGATAGGACGGAATGGGTCGTCGTGTTGTATCCGGAACCGGTTGCGAAAATCATTTCGGCCGGCGGAAGCCCGGCCTCGACGCGTTCTTTCTGCATTATATAAAGGATGTGGCCGATGAATTCGGCCTGAACGAAGAACGCGGCGATCGCGTTCGGGTCGCTGGAGGCGAGGCGCTTGTCGAGTTCCGGAGGCGCGATGTTGCCGCAGGTTAGCCAGGAATAAACAAATGGCGCGAAGGCGGCGGCGCCCGGCACATCGGCGAAAACCTCGCCGGGGGGCATTCGCTCGGCGGCTACGCGCGCGAAAAGTTTCGCGATGCGGAGTTCGACAGGCGATGGCGACAGCCGTTTTTCTTTTTTAGCCTTGTCGCGAAGAAGCGATGCCCATTCGGAGGCGTCGCCCGGCGAGACCTGAACCGGGTGATTCTTCAGCGGTCCGGCGTTAGCCCGTTCGAGCGCCCGAAAGATAAGTTTCGCGGAAAGTCCGGTCGAAAATGTGACGGCATAACCGGGATCGTCATTTGCATACAGGAATGGAACCCAGATCGGTTTCTTCGAAACCGTGTAGCTGCGTAGGCGTATAGAAAGGTCGGGTTCGCAGGATACGCCGCCGAAACCGGTGCCGATGCTGAATATGATGGCGGGTTTCGGGGGTCGCAGCGCGTAAACCGGGGCCCACGCGTCTTTGTAAAGGAAAGTGGGGGCGCCCGTGCGTTTTTGGACGTTGTCCCGAAGAGGCGTATTTTTCATGCCGGTGTTGTACGATTCGGCGATTACGCCGTTCTCGACGAAACCGGCGCTGCAGACGCCTATAGCGGATACTTGGGCTCCGGCCGCGAGCTCTTTGACCGCCGAGGCCATCGCCGCCTCGATGCGCTCCGACTTTTCGGAATGTTTCAGCTTTTTCGCGCCGCCGAAAATCACGTCGTACTTTCTGTTTTCGAGCGCCCGCGAAAATTCAAGCGCGCCCGCCGCGTTTTTTTTGAAAAGCGCGGCGGCGAGTTTCGTGCCGCCGAGGTCGAGTCCAATCACCAATTCTTCGCCCATGATAAGCCGCTCCCGATTCGATATCGCCTTCGCCGGCAATTATAGCGCCGGAACGGGCGATTGTGGGAGCGGCAGGCGGTTGCGGCGCGGCAACAGGCGCCCGAGCGCAGGTTTCAACGGCGGGCCGCCCATGAAAATTGACGGCCGGCGCGCTTATGCTATAATCCGTAAATACGCATATTTTAACGGGCAATCCGCCGCGCAAAGCCTCGGCGCTGCCTCTTTTGAAAGGAATCTTCGGCAATGAACATCGCTGTCATAGGAGTGGGCTATGTAGGATTGGTGACGGGCGCGGTTTTCGCGGACCTCGGAAACATGGTTATTTGCGTGGACAGCCACGAGGACAGGATCGAGAAGCTGCGAAAGCTTGAGATGCCGTTTTACGAACCGGGTCTCGAAGAGATGGTTACGAGAAACGTGGAGGCAAAACGTCTGGCGTTCAGCACGGACACGGATACGGCGGTGCGGCGGTCTGAGATAGTGTTCATAGCGGTCGGCACGCCGGCGCAGGAGGACGGCGGGACTGACCTTTCGCAGGTGGAGGCGTCGGCCGCGGCGATCGGCCGCGCGGTGAACGACTATAAAATCGTTGTGAACAAGAGCACGGTTCCGGTTGGAACGGGCGACCTCGTTAAAAACATCATAGAGCGTTTCAAGCCGAAAGATGTCGAGGTTGAAGTTGTTTCAAACCCTGAATTTCTGGCCGAGGGCACGGCGATCTCGGACGCTCTGTCTCCAGACCGCATCGTGATCGGCGCGCCGAGCAAGCGCGTGGCGATGAAGCTGATCGAGCTGTATTCGGCGCTCGAAAAACCGATGGTGGTAACTTCGGTGCGCAGCGCCGAGATGATTAAATATGCGTCGAACGCGTTTCTCGCCACAAAGATTTCGTTTATCAATTCGGTGGCGAACCTGTGCGAGAAGACGGGCGCTGACATCGAGGAAGTGACGCGCGGCGTGGGGCTGGACGAGCGCATAGGCAGCCGTTTTCTGCGCGCGGGCATCGGTTACGGCGGCTCGTGCTTCCCGAAGGACACCGAGTCGTTGCTATATGTCTCCCGCAAATTCGGCGAGGAGATGACGCTGGTGAGCGAGGCGATAAGGATAAACAAGCAGCAACCCTACCGGCTCATAGAAAAAGCGGAGAAAGCGCTTGGAGGCCTGAAGGGGAAAACGATTGGGGCGCTCGGCCTGTCGTTCAAGCCGGGAACGGACGATCTGCGCGATTCAAGCGCGCTCGCGATTGTAGCGCGGCTGATAGAACTCGGAGCGCGCGTTCAGGCTTACGACCCGATGGCGATGGAGAAATGCAAGCCGCTGCATCCGGAGATTAATTATTGCGACGACGCTTACGCCGCCGCCGCCGGAGCAGACGCGCTGATGACGCTTACCGAATGGAACCACTTCAAACAGTTGAGTTTCCCGCGCCTTAAGGAAGTCATGAAGAGCGCGTTTATTTTTGACGGACGCAACATATACAATCCTGACACGGTGCGCGCCGCTGGATTTAAATATTACGGGATCGGCCGCGAGTCGGAAGGCTGAATGATAAAAGACGGCGTTTGGCTAAAGAGTAAAGGCTTTAAAGCTTTTAGCCCAATGTCTAAAGTCTAAGGCACAAAGCCGCTTTTAGGGAGGTTTCAAATGTCCACAGATATGACGCGAGAGATAACGTTCGAGTTCGTGCGCGTGACGGAGGCGGCGGCGCTGAAGGCGAGCCGCTGGATGGGGCGTGGCGACAAGAACGGGGCGGACAAAGCGGCGACGGACGCGATGCGCGGGATGTTGGACCTTGTGAACATAAACGGAAAAGTGGTTATCGGGGAGGGCGAGAAGGATGAGGCGCCGATGCTGTACATAGGCGAGCGTGTTGGAGGCGGCGGCATACACGACGCGCGCGTGGACATAGCGGTAGATCCGTTGGACGGCACGACTCTGACGTCGAAAGGGCTGCCAGGCGCGATATCCGTGCTCGCCGCGGGAAACGCGGGAACGCTAACGGCGCTGCCGAGTTTTTATGTGGATAAAATTGCGGTCGGCCCGGCGGCGAAAGGCTGCATCGACCTGAACGACAGCGTGCGGAACAACCTGAAGCGGGTGGCTAAAGCGCTCGATTTCCAAATCGGAGAGCTGACGGTCGTCATGCTCGACCGGCCGAGGCATCAGAAGCTGATCGGACAGGTGCGGCAGACCGGCGCGCGGGTGAAACTGATCAGCGACGGAGACGTGGACGGAGCGATCTCCACCGCGATCACGTCGTCGGGAAGCAACATCCTGATGGGTGTCGGCGGAGCCCCGGAAGCGGTTCTGGCGGCTGCGGCTCTCAAATGCCTCGGCGGCGAAATGCAGGTGAAAATCTGGCCGCGCGACGAGGATGAAAAAAAGAAACTCGCCGACGCCGGCTATAAAAAGAAGGAACTTGATTTCGTATATACGCTGGATGATCTCTGCAAGGGCGACAGCGTCATTTTCTCCGCCACCGGCGTCACCGGCGGCGATTTCCTCGACGCTGTTCTGTTCGAGGGCGACACCGCGACGACGCACTCTGTCGTCATGCGAGCCCGCACACGCACCGTGCGCTACATCAAGGCCGTCCACCAGTTGAAAATCAAAACCGTTCCCTCGCGCGGCGAAAACCGCGAAGTCGGAATTTGATATTTCCTAATAGGCATGTATCAAGTTGTTTATTGGGAACGCTTTTCGCGCTAAAATGCGACAGCATAAAATTGGTTTTTCAGAGAAACGGCGCAAACAGCGCCCATTGAATTCATTTTCTTAATTTCAGAATATAGCTCTTTCGGGCGGCGATTTCATCTATCAGGGAATGAAGCGCTTTGGATTTTTCCTTTGTCTGCAATCCGGCGGAATTTTTCTTCGCTTTGGCCAGAGCCGCTCTCAATTCTGCGATCTCCAAAACGGTCGCCGCAATGCAATAATAACTCATTGATCTGCCGTCATTAAATTCCGACATCATTCTTTTTAGCAATTTTTCTCTTTCTTTCTGGTTCTTCTCAAAAGCGGCGAGGCCGTGCAATTCTATTGCGGCGATATCGCGTTCCAGCGTCTGATAGCATTTAAAAGAGTCGTGGTTTCTTCCGGACTCTCTGTGTTTTTTCCATTTTTCACAAGACTTGTTTTCTTCGCATTCCCGGCAAAATTCGATTCCTTTTCTTTTTACGGCGCAAGTTATAAACGGGCATCCGGCGTCCATTCTTGAATCTGTTTTGCAGCCAAAGCATTTGCTTTTGCTTTCCGATTGATATCGCGGGCACAACCTGCAAGATAAGCCGCAGACGCCGATTTCGGGGTGTTTGATTATTAATGAATCTGTTTTGGTTGTTTTTAGCATAATTTGAATCGTTTCAGAATATTCCAATTAATATCCATGCTAATGCCTACATTAAATATGGCAAGCTGTCCAGTCAGATTGAGCGGGCGTGAATTCAAGGGGAGGGATCGATGCCATATCGCGCCTAATGGAATATTTTTCTTGATATAGTCGCCGGAAGGGCATAAAATAAGCGCTGTATTAAAAGATTCGAGGGGGGTATTCATAAATGCGTAAGGCGATGTTGTTTGTAATTTGCGCTGTATTTATCTTGACGGCTTCCGCCGCGCAAGCGGAGACTGCGAAGGGCCTCTGGGCAAAGGTGAACGATAAAATCTCCCGGATTAAGGATTATCAATGCGTGCTCAACACGTTTAACGTAGACACACCGACGGCGATAAAGTACCGGCCGAAGGCAAGCGACGGCAGGGTGTTTCCCGAAAACTGGTCGACGATCAGAATTGAAATGACCTGGAAGGAACCCGGCTACTCATACGTGAAAGTGCTGTCCGCGGACAACTCGGGGCAGGACCTCGCCGCGCGGCAGGTGAAAAAGAAACCCGGCACGCAGATTGTTTTTGGCTATAAAGATAAGAAGGATATTTACGGAAAGTTCCCGAAATCAGGCGATCCGGCGATCGACAAACAGCTCGACAAGCGGATATTCCACATGCCAATCGCCGCATTTGAAATCCCGCGGTCCATCATTGGTTACCACCAGAACGTGAAAACCGTCATGGCGTTTCTCGACAGCTATTTCAAAAGCGGCAAGGTCACGCTCGACGAGGCGCCGATGCCGATGAAGAAGAATCTCTCTTACAACCCCGACAACAAATCGCTGAAGTTCGACATTGAGAAAACGTCGCGCCCGTTTTACCGGCTCACCATGATTCCCGGCAGTGTAGCCGACAATATCGGCGTAACGAAGGATATCGTTTATATCAATCCGACATCCCTGCTGCCCGCGCAGATCGAGTCGTATGAGGGCGACCGGCTCGTTATGGTTCTCAGCATAGAGGACCTGCAGGTCAACACCGGCATAGACGATTCGCTCTGGGTAAGCTATTTCAAAGGCGCCCAGATATTCTCGCCGGGAAATTCGAAGTAGTTTCGCCGCCCGGATCGTCGAGACGCGCTGATCGGAAGGCGCAAAATCGCCATTATTTATTCCTTGCATAGATTTTTCATGGCTGATATAATAGGTTGCCCGTTGCGAAGCGGTGGCCTCCTAAATCTAGAACATGGGTAAAGCGGATGAAAATCATCTCTGAGAAGTTAAGGCATTTTCTGATACCGGCGTGCGTCGCGTTGGCGTTGGCGTGTTTCAGCGCCTCGGCAATGGCCCAGGAAACGCGGGTGGACCTGATTCTGGACAATGGAACGGTCCTTATCTACAAAGCGAAAGCGGCCGGCTACAAGGAAGGCCAGATACTCAACGTTGTCCGGGACGGCGCGGTAGTTGGGACGGTTGAAGTTTTGAAGATGCTGCCCGCATATGCGCAGGCGAAGATAGTGAGCGGCGCGAACGCAATAAAGGAATTAGATATAGTAGTGTCTGCCGATGCGGCGAAAGCAGACGCGGGCAGCAAGGCGGCGGGCGCGCCGGCTAAGAGCGGGCCTGCGGCTACGGCGAAAAGCGAACCCGCGGCGGCAGCTCCGGCCGCGAGCGGCGCAGCGAAACCCAGCAGCAGAGGCGGCGGAACGGCAGCGGCGACTCCAGCCCCGGCGGCCGATGCGGCGGCGGCTCCCGCAGCAGCTCCAAAGCGAACGAGCAGAAGGGGCGCGGCAGCGGCCCCGGCGGCAGATTCCAGCGGCGAAGCAGCGGCCCCGGCGGCAGATGACGCCGCTCCCAAGCGAACAAGCAGAAGAGGCGCGGCGGCGGCTCCTGCTGAGGACGAAGGCGGCGAAGCGGCTGCTCCGGCAGGCGATGAGTCCGTCGGACAGGCGCAGCAGCCGAAGGTTCTCAACAAGGAAACGCCTTATGTTATACATGTCGGATATTTTTTCCTGAATCAGGAGCTTCCGGGCACGGTCATCAGCGACTCGCCGGCTCCCATGTTCGGGATTGATTACTGGCTGCCGCCGAAGAAAAAGAATAGCGGCCGCATGATTTACAGCATGATGTATTCGAGGCCGGTCACAAAATTCGTATACAATAACCAGACTATGCGTTCGCAGTTCAAGATGACGCAGCTGTCGGTCGGCTATATTTGGGACAACCTTTCCACAAAGTTTGTTGGAACCAACGGCATGTACGGCGGAGTCAGCGTGGGATACCGCACGGCGTCAACTCAGTTGTTTTGCGAAGTTTCCTGCACGGGCACGGAATCGTTTGTGAAAAAATCGCTGGCGGGAACGGATTTCCATGCAATTCTCGGATACCGTTTCATGAAGAAGTATGAAGCAAAATTCGATTACTCTATCGATGAAGGGTATTACTCGCTCGACATCGGAATGAGATATTGACAGGTTAGCCGCGTTCCCGGCGCAATCTTTTACCGCTAAGGCATAAGCGCGAAAGGATTTTTGTTAGTATTTATCGCGCCCACGGGTTTTTTCGCGCATATTCTTCCGCAATTGGAGATAGGCACATGAGTGACGACACGACATCTAAACTTGCGCTCTTTGACGCATACCCTGCGCTGGCGGACAAGCTTCCGCGGATTCCGATCGGCAAATTCCCGACGCCCGTTCAGGAGGCTCCCGCGCTCGCGGAGGCGATCGGCGTGGGCCGCATGTTCATCAAGCGCGATGACCTAACACACCCGCTTTACGGCGGCAATAAGGTGCGGAAGCTGGAGTTTATCCTGGCGGACGCGGCGCGGCGTGGATATAAGAAAGTCATCACGTTTGGCGGAATCGGGTCGAACCATTTCCTCGCGACAACGATTCACGCCGGGGAAAACGGAATGAAAGCGATCGGCGTGCTCGTGCCGCAGCCGGTGACGGCGCACGTCAGGCACAATATGCTGTGCGATATTCACTTCGGGGCGGAGATGCATCTCGCGGATGGTTACGCCGCCGTGACAGCGACCGCGTTGCGAGTGATTGCTGAAACGGCGCTCAAGGACGGCAAGCCGCCCTATCTGATACCCACGGGCGGTTCGGCGGTGGCCGGCGTTATTGGCTATGTTAGCGCCGCGTTCGAGCTGAAGCGACAGATTAAGGATGGCGAACTGCCGGAACCGGACTATATATTCGTAGCGGTCGGCACGGCCGGCACGGCGTCGGGATTGATCGCCGGATGCCGCGCGGCGGGACTCAAGACACGCATCGTGGGCGTGAAGGTAACGGACTGGGTTGTAGGCAACACGGTAGTTCTTTCCTCGCTCGCGAATCAGGCCACGCTGAAACTCTTCTCGCTCGAACGGAAGTTTCCGCTGAATATAATCTCGCCGTTCGGCGTGGAGTTGCTGACTGATTATTTCGGCGCCGAGTACGGACGTTTCACCCGCGAGGGGCTCGAGGCGATAGAGATGGTCAAGCGGCATGCGGGCTTGGAACTGGAGGGAGTATACACGGGCAAGACGTTCGCGGGTCTCGTCGGGACCGCGCGAAAAAAGGATTTCTCGGACAAGACGGTTTTGTTCTGGAATACATATAATTCGTCGGACCTCTCGCAGATCGAGGCGCAGCACGACTGTTCCGAGCTTCCTGAGGAGTTCAGACAGTTCTTCGATTGCCCCGAACACACTCATGATGATGTATAATAAGAGAATGATGGGCTGAAAGGCGCCGGGATAGAATAGCGACCAAGCTGATTCCGGCGCGGAAAGTGAAGGGAAACTAATTCGGAAACGGCGCATTTCTCTCGCGGTGACGCGGGCTCCCTATGCGGAATTGTTTTTTCTCTCACGCTTTTCAAAATGTTTGGTTAAAATATAAGAATGAAATAAGTCTTAGTGAACGGACTTAATATTAATGGAGGTTATATTAGATGTTAGAGGAATATAAGAGAATCGGAGAGAAGCTGCTTGAGGGCTGGAAGGGCGATAGATATACATTCGGCGGCGGGGCGCTGTCGGCGGCGGGCAAATACGCGGCGGAGTACGGGAAGCGCGCATTGGTTGTGGCGGCGCAGCATGGAGAGCCGGGCGGCGAGTGGATGGAGCCGATACTGAAGCAGGTGACGGACGGGCTGGCGGCGGAAGGCGTCGATTGCGTTGCGATCGAGCGCGGAGCGCGTCCGAATGCGCCGCGCGAGGATGTGTACCGGATAGCGGCCGCGATAGCGGCGGCGAAGCCGGACAGCGTTGTCGCCGTGGGCGGGGGCAGCACGATAGACGCATGCAAGGCGGCGGCGGTTCTCGCTACTTACGGCGGAAACGACATCGAACCTTATTTCGGCGTGGACCTCGTGGCGGCCGTTGCGGCCGAGAAGGGCAAGGCTCCGATCCCGGTTATAGCCGCGCAGACCGCGCCAAGTTCCGGCGCGCACCTGACGAAATATTCAAACATAACGGATCCGGAGACGGGGATCAAAAAACTGATCGTGGACGAAACGATCGTTCCGCCCGCCGCCGTGTTCGATTACGAAATAACAGTAAACACGCCGATGGGGCTGACGCTCGACGGTGCGCTCGACGGGATCGCGCACTGCTGGGAAGTGTTCATGGGCGCGAACGGGAAAGTTTATTACGAGGAAATAAAAGATATCACGATCGCCGCCACGCAACTGATAGTGAATGCGCTGCCGGTCGTTGTGAAGGATCCGATGGACATAGAGGCGCGCGAGGCGCTCGGGATCGGAACCGATCTCGGCGGCTACGCAATAATGATCTCAAAACGAAACCCGCGAACGGGCGCGGACGAGAAGGGCGGCACGAACGGCGGTCATCTCGGCTCGTTCCAGCTCATTAATTACCTCGCGCACGGTCGCGCCTGCGCGGTGTTGAACCCCTATTACACCGTTCTTTTCGCGGATGCGATTGTTGACCAGTGCCGCACGATCGGCGCGATCTTCAAGGAGGCCGGCTTCATTCCTAAAGACATGGATCTCGCGAAACTCAGCAGCAGAGATCTGGCGGAGGCTGTCGCCGAGGGCATGATCGGGTTCTCGATGAGTATAGGTTTCCCGGCCACGCTGGAGGAAGCCGGAGTCCCGGAGTCGCAAATCGACATTATGATCGAGGCGTCTAAGAATCCGCAACTCAAGATGAAACTTCAGAACATGCCCATGCCGTTAGATGTTGAGGCTGGCGAGATCGACACCAAGATGGGACCGACGCTTCGCGCTGCGTTCACTGGCGACCTGAGTCTTATTCCATGAAATAAAGGCGGGAAAAGACAAGCTTCTTCTCTTTCCCGCGAATCACAAAACGAAGTAATACATAACGCCCCGGTTCGAAAAGCCGGGGCGTTTTTAATTTTTTTTCAGCCGCCGCAGAACTATTTTTTACTTGTCGCCTAAAGATAGATACATAAAAAGCCGATAGTTGAGTAAGAAGTCGAGAAACCGGCGAAAAGCCGTGAATTAAGACTTTAAGGCAAGGATGCCGGCAGGCTGTTCCGGAGCCTGAAAACGAAGGACCGTTTTCGAGCTTACGAAACCTCAATTAATTTAGCTATTACCGACCGGATTTAACGCCTGTCAAAATTTCAGAGTCGTATGGCTGCGGCCATCTGTTCGCGTCCTGACAGGGCGCTGCTGTTGGCGCATTTTATGGGGTTCTGATATTAAACGGAGTTGGTCGTTATGGTGATTAACTTCAATTTTGATGCGATAAACGCGAGGAATCAGGAGCGTCTGCATGGCCTGAGCGCCAAGCAGACGGTTGAGAGGTTGTCGAGCGGCTTGCGAATCAACAAAGGCGCGGATGATCCCTCCGGGCTGGCTATCGCGGCGCAGGCAAAGGCGCAGGTGCGCGGCATTTCAACAGCCCTTGGAAACGTGCAGGAATCCATTGCGCTGTACAATCTGCGCGACGCGTATTTTGAACAAATCGACCAGATGATGAACCGGATGCGGGACCTTGCGGTGCGCGCGTCGAACGACGCCACTCTAACGCAGAGAGATCTCGAAAAGCTTGACTCCGAAGCGGTGGGGCTGAAAAGCGAAATCGACCGGATGGCGTTGTCGTCGTACAAGGTTGACGGAGGGCGGCTGTTGTACAATCCCGGCGACCTCGACGTTATATGGGTGATGGACATAACCAACAGCATGACGCCGTATGCGAATTCGCTGTATAACGATTCGGCGGCGATGTTCAACCAGTTCCAAGCGAATGGTTTCGACCTTCAGATGGGCGTTGTCGGGTTCGATTCCATGGTGAGACAATATACGGATACCCAGACATTTCACAGCTCGGCTGCCGGGTTCATGAATGACGTTGGTATTTTGAGAAGCCAGATACCGGCGCACCCGTCAGGCACGGAAAACGGGTTGACGGCGGTCAACACGGCGCTTGGTCTGGGAGGACTCGGCGGCGCTTTCAGGCCCACCGCGCAACATGTGGTCATTCTTATTTCAGACGAAGACAGCGACGATTTCTACACTCCTTTAACGGAAACCAATTATTTGGATAATATGCCGTTTGCGGCCCCTCCGGGCCCGCCAATGGTTGGCCCCTACCGCCCCGTTAATGATCCGACGGCGCATGCAGACCCTACAAACATAAAACAAAACACAATTAATGCGCTTATCGGCGCCGACGCTACGCTGCACACGGTCGGCGTTGTGGAAAGCGGCACCGCCAATTGGGCTTGGCTTCCGGGTTGGTGGAATCTTGGCACTGCCAAACATGTTCTTCAAAACAGCCCGGACATGGACTATCAGGAAGTGGCGACCGCCCCGGGAGTTGACGGAGGCGTATATACGCTCGACACCGCAGGCGCGTGGGTTTCCAGCATAACCAACACAATGCTCGCCACCGGCGGACCGTGGGACGCCGACTTTCAGGTCGGCCCCGACGAAGGCCACATCATCAACGGACAGTTTGAATCAGTCGGAACTTCCTCGCTTGGAATCGCCGGCGTCAGCCTCGCAGCCGTAGCTTCCGCGCAAAATTCAATCACGATTCTCGACAGGGGAATAGCGACTCTCGCCGATATGCGGACCAACACCGCGCAGATTGTCAAAAGGCTCGGCCACATCGCAAACGACCTCAGCAGTTCCCTGATAAATCTTTCAGCATACAAATCGAATATCGAAGATGCCGACATAGCGGTCGAGGTGGTCAATTCCACTATCACGCAGATAGTAAGCCGGACGACGACCTCCGCTCAGGTTCAGGCGAATGCCAATCCGGAGAATGTTAAACCGTTAGTCGATATAATCAGCAATTCGGAGCGGGTCGAAGAGTTCAACGCGTCATTCTACAATAAAAACTGAAAATTTTGAAAACCATGCTTTCAGTTATTCTCTGAAATCGGCCGGTTTTACATTGGAGATGAAATCCTTGAATTTCTGGATTTCCTCGTCGTCGGGCGGGTTGCCGACGATTGCGTCTTTCTCGATAATTCTCTTAGAGACAAAGATGGGCGATTCCGTGCGTAGAGAGAGCGCGATGGCGTCGCTTGGCCGCGCGTCGACCAGCAGGACGTCGCCGGTTGTGTTGGCCAGAAGAATCTTGGCGTGGAAAGTGCCCTCGATAATATCGTGTATGCGGATTTCCTTGAGTTTTAAGTCGCTGGATTCGAGAATGGACTTCATGAGATCGTGGCTCATCGGGCGCGGCACCGGCACGCCCTCGAGGGCGATCTCTATCTGAGTCGCTTCGAACATTCCGATCCAGATAGGAAGGTAGCGGTCTTCGTCTTTGTCTTTTAGAAGAACGACCGGAACCTTGTTGAGTATATCGAAGCGAACACAGTAGACTTCGACAGGGATCATATCATCGTCAATCAAGGCAGACTCCTTCTTAGGACTCAGACTATTAATTAATAGTAATATTATAGTCCGCAAATCGAGACCTTCAATAGAAATATAAGGGGCATTTATTGAAAAAAGGCCGTGGCGGCATTTTCTGCTTGCGGATTCAGGCGCGCGCGCATAAAATTCGGGAAGTGGAACAACGGGCCGGAACAGTGTTTTTCAGGGTTTCTCTTCGCAAGCGCTTAAAATACGCGGCGACGGGACTGTTGTTTCTATTGGCGGCTGTTGGTTTTTATTTCAGGGACGGCGATGCGGTTCTCTTTCGGCTTAGCGCGGTTGTCGTGCCGGGAATTTTGCTTATTTATTATTATCTGCACAGAATTAGATTGAAGATGGATGACGAAGGGATATCGCTTTTCTGGCCTCTGCAAGGAGAAAAGCGGTTGAAGTGGGACGAGATAGCGCAGGTGCGCCGGTCGGACGCGGCGCCAGGCAGGTATTTTTTCATCGACCTGATAGCGTCTCCCGACAGGTCGGTTCAGTTCAATCCTTTTATGTTCGAATGCCCGTCGGAGATCGTGAATGAGCTGAACCGCCACCTGAGGTTCGAGTTGCTGGGGGGAGACGCGGCGAAGGAAAAACTTCTTTCAGACGAACTGGCGGCGGTCGCTGACGAGAAGCCTGACGCGTTGTCCGGCTCGCAGTGGCTTCTGATCGCCGCGCTTATTTGTGTTCTTATCGTCGGGATTTTCTTTTTGCTAAAATAGACGCGTTTTCCGCATCTCATTAATTTGAGATTCAGCGGTCTTCGATTTTCTTTTCGCTTATCTCTACCGCTTCAACATCTATCACGTTGCCATTATTGCCGCCGTCCGGTTTTCCCATATAAGCTTTTTTGCCGAATATATCGCGGCTCCTGTTAAGCGAATATCGAAAATCCATCTTTGCCGGTTTTCCGAGCAGAAGCGAAAAGCCGCCTGCCGCCAGCATCAGCGCCGCCAAAACTATAAAAAACAAAAACGCTATTATCATGAATGGAACCGCGACGATGCCCATGCCGCCCGCTCCGCTCTCTTTTGAGAATGAATGGACGAACTCGCCGCCTCGGGCCGGAAGGTTGTTCCCGTCGTCTTTGTCCGACATAGCGCGCCCCTGATTCAAACGGAACCGGCCCGTTCAGCGACGATCCTGTCGACCTCGAGGTTGACCGCCTGAATTTCTTCGGCCGGTATTTTTGTTTTTCTGTCGAATGTGAGAAGGCCGTTCTGTTCCTGTTCGGTGTCGTACTGCTGAGTGTAGCAGAAGCCTTGAAAGAGATCGCAGCGGGCGATGCCGAGAGTATAATCGCGGAAGTTGTCGATCAGCGGTTTTTCCTGCGTCTTGTAGAAACCGAAACCGCCGTATTCGCTGATAAGCATGGGTTGCCCCTCGTACTTGGCGCCCGGGGCGAGCGCGCAAACCGGGCTTTCCGCCGGGTCGAATTGCCTGATCATGTTGCCGATGTCGAAGCGCATGTTTTTCTGGTTGCGCAGTTTCTCATAGTGAGCGTTCGCTTTTTCCGCCGTTCCGAGATAGTGGTGGAGGTCGAGAATGTCAGTGCGGACGTGCTCGAATCCGCTGTTGTCGATCACCGGACGGGTCGGATCGAGTTCTTTTGTGTAAAGATACATTTCCTCTACATACTTGCGCGCGCTTTCCGACCAAAGGATACTCTTGATCCCCCAACTTTCGTTGAACGGAACCCAGGTGATGATGCATGGATGGTTGCGGTCCCTTGCGATCGCCTCGCGCCATTGAGTCTTGAATTCGTGTTTCATTACTTTTGAAAAACACAGCGCGGAGGGCATTTCCTCCCATAGGAGAAACCCGAGCGCGTCGCACCAGAAATGAAATCGCGGATCTTCAATCTTCTGATGCATCCGGGCGCCGTTGAATCCCATTTCCTTCGCCTGCTCGACATCCGTTCTGAACATCGAAGGATCGGCCGGCGTATAGTGGCCCTCCGGGAAGTAGCCCTGGTTTAGAAGCAGCTTCTGATACAAAGGCTTTCCGTTGAGAAGAATCGATTTGTCTTTAATTGCGATGGATCGGAAAGCGAAATAGGTTTCGACCGAATCGAATGGAGCGCCGCCTGGGCCGAGCAGCTCGATTTTAAGCGGGTATAAATGAGGCGAATCCGGAGACCATGGTTCGATTTCGTTAATGTTGAATTCGGCGCGAAAGGATTTTTTCAGGGTTGAGTCCGAAAGATCTGATTCGAAGCAAATCGCGCCGCCACCGGGGAGGTCGGCGGTCAGCCTGATTTTTGCCGGCGCCGCCGCGCCGTTCCATTCCACAAAAGCGCTCACGAGGCCTGTTCCGAGGTCCGCGCGGATGTCTGCTGACGCAAGATAAGCCTGTCCTACGGACTCCAGATAAACCGGCTGCCATATTCCTGTTACGGTTGTATAGAATATTGACACAGGCTTCCATAGAACTGTTTGTTTCCCGCGCGGTATTCGCGGGTCGTGCGTGTCGAAAACGCGGACCGTCAATACGTTTCCGCCGTCTTTCAACGCATCGGTGATGTCGAACCGGAAGGGCGTGTAGCCGCCGGTGTGCGAGCCGATTAATTTGCCGTTGAGCCATACGCGCGCTTCGTAGTCGACAGCGCCGAAATTAAGCAAAACCCTCCGGTTCCGGGTGAAATCGGGATCGAGCTCAAAACGTTTTTTATACCATGCATAGTGTGATGCGCCGGCGCTGCCGATGCCGGACGCTTTCGCTTCAACGCAGAACGGCACGATTATTTTTTCTTTTAACGGCTGCGCGCCGCACATTTGTTTCGAATCGACTGTAGAGCTCTTTGATGTTTGAAACTCCCATTCGCCGTCGAGCGAAAGCCATTTTTCTCTCATCCAGTCTGGGCGCGGTCGCGCGGCGCGTTCGTTTGTTTTAAGTTTGTCATTGAAGGGTGTTTCGCTCATAAAAATCCTTCTCTAATATTCGCTTGATTCCAACTCTCTCAAAATACTCTAAACTTAGAATAATAGTCTAATGAAATATTGGAGCCTGTAAAGTTGTTGAGGGCTAATTCAGACTCTGTCCGGTCCTATGAATGTGGTCAGTTGAGTGTCTGAATGGCCGCAGCGTTTGCAGCGGAGGCTGCCGGAGCGGAGGCGTTTGAACGCTTTGTGAACGCAGTCGCTGCAGGCTTTATAGTCGCATGCGGGGCAATAATAAGCGAACGGCGCATTGCGGCACACATCGCAGATAATTTCGCCGAATTCGCCGGCGGTCAGGCCTTGCGCGTCAATTTCTATCATGGTTGCCTTTCGTCAACACTTGTTCGGACGGCGGCGTCGGCGAAACGAACTGAGCGGGCTGTTTCGCGGACATCGTGGGCGCGGATGATGTCTGCGCCGCGAGCGACGGCGAGAACCGCCGCGGCGAGCGAGCCTTCGAGCCGGTCCTGCGGCGCGAGGCCGAGCGTTTTTCCTATGAACATTTTTCTTGAAGCCCCTATCAGAATCGGGCGCCCGTGCCGTTTAAAGCCGCTTATGTTGTTCAAAATTTCAAGATTGTGTTCGACGGTTTTTCCGAACCCGATGCCCGGATCCAGAATAATCTGAGTTTCTTTGATACCCGCTTTCGCCGCCGCGTCGATTCTCTCTTCGAAAAAACGGTTGATCTCTTCGCAAACGCCGACGGGGTATGACGGGTTGTTCTGCATATCGGCGGGAGTCCCGAGCATGTGCATGAGACAGTACGGAGCGCCGGAAATCGAGACGACACGGGCGAGATCGGGGTCGAGGCGGAGCGCGGAAATGTCGTTGATCATATCCGCGCCTGCTTCCAGAGCGGCGGCAGCGACTTTCGATTTGTATGTGTCTATGGATATGCGGGCTTTCGGAAACGAAATCCGAATTTCCTTAATGAGCGGAATCGTTCTCAGGATTTCTTCTTCTTCTGAAATCCGCCGCGCCCCGGGCCGCGAAGATTCGCCGCCCACATCTAAGATGTCTGCCCCGTCCTCGATCATCGCGGAGGCGGCTGCGATCGCCGCGGACAGCGAATAGTTTTTCCCGCCGTCGAAGAATGAATCAGGGGTGCAGTTGATAATGCCCATGACGTAAGTGCGGAGTCCGAACTCCATCGGGCCTTCGGGCCATATAGCCGGCGGCGGCGCGGCGTGTTCGTTTTGAAAACCTGGCATGTTAGTTGCCATGCGGCAATGCTCCTAAAGGCTCGCGCCCGCGAGTTTAATGTATTCCGTGGGCGAGAGGAAGATGTTCGACAAGGCCGGCGATGACATGCCGCAGAAACATTCGCTGGATCCCACTTGCTGGCGCACCCGCCGGGCGGTTTCCGACTTAAGGATGCGCTCGAGGTCGAACTGGTTTTCGCGCAGGTCGCCCATCTCGCGCGCGGCGACGGGGCAGTCGCGCACGGAGCCGGCCGGGTCGATGTAAAGAGATGCGTGGCCTGCGAGGCAGGATCGGGTCCGCTTCATTTTGCCGATGTTGTCGAGCATGATTTCGGTTCGCCGCTCGAGGAAATGCTTAAGAATACGGATGGAACTCCGGCCCCTAAGCGCGGAGAGTTTTTGAAAATACAATTTTGCTATTTCGTCGAGTTCGTCGAATTCAGGCATTACGTCAACGCCGACGGCGCCGAGCGCCTCGCAGCCGAAAGCGGCATCGAACGAAACGAGATCCGGATAGAGCATGAAAACGTCCTCGAGAAGTCTTTTAGCGAATCTCGCATTGAAGCGCGACATTAGAATATGGAATCCGACGAGCAGGTTGGGGGCCGCGACTTGTTTTAGAGACTGATAGCTTTTAAGGACCGTTTCGAATGACTCCGGCACGCCGCCGCGCATGGAATCGAGTTCCTCCCGGACGCCGTCCATGGAAATCCAAACGAGAAATTGTGTGTCGCGGTAGTAATTCGCGAGCGTCTGGATTTCGTTTTTAATGCGGTCGGGCTGATCGCCGCAGGTTTCGATAATTACAAGAGGAGGCGCGAGCTTTTTGCATGCCAGACCCGCGATCTTTCCGAAGTCGTCGCGCATGAACGGCTCGCCGCCTGTGAACGTGAGGCAGAAAGGCGTGAAATTCATTTTGTCGAACATCGCCGCGTATTCTTTCAGAGAAAGTTCTTTTGTATGTGATTTAGAGAAACTGTGGCATGTGCGGCAAAGGTTCAAGCAGCGGTAAGTGACGGCGAAAGTGAGCTGAAACGGAGCGATCACCGGCCGGCCGAGCAGGCGGAACGAGCGGTGAAAAGGAACGTCCACCGACCGGAGTAGAATTTCGCGTCTGAGCGTCACTCGGCGCCTCCCGGCTTGAAATCTCGCTATCTGTTTTTTCTCACTTGTTCCACCGCGCGGTTATGCTCGTCCCCGGTGCGGCTGAAAATGTGCGAACCGTCGCCTTTGGCGACGTAGAAGAAAAAATCAGATTTTTCGGGATGGATAGCCGCGTTCAGGGAAGTGCGCCCGGGATTGCAGATCGGGCCGGGCGGCAGCCCGAAATTTTTATATGTGTTGTATGGCGAATCGACTTCGAGGTCTTTGTAGTAAAGCCTTTCTTTCCGTTCCGGCAGCGCGTACTGCACGGTAGCGTCGCATTGGAGTTTGATGTCGTGTTTCAGGCGGTTTAAGAGAACGCCGGCTATGAGCGGCCTTTCGCGCTCCACTTTCGCCTCGTCCTCAATCAGCGATGCAAGCGTTACCGCCTCAAGCGTTGTGAATCCGATTTCCTTCGCCCGCGCCTGCGCGCTTTCGTTGAAGATTTCGAAGAACTGGTCTACCATGCGTTGCGCCATGGTCTGGCAGGTTGATTTTTCGTTAAAAAAATAAGTCTCGGGAAAGAGAAATCCTTCGAGGTTTGTCAGGCCGGCGCCGTGCGTGTTGATGCCGGTCCCCTGCGGGTCGCGCGCGAAGGCCATGAAATCCTTGGCGCGGCAAAGCCCGTTTTCGTCGAACCGCGCGGCGATCTCGGACGCGGTGAATCCTTCGGGAATCGTGATTCTATAATTCTTCTCAAGCGGCTCGGTTGTTGCGAGCAGTTCTGAAATTTCGCGCGTCTGCATCGCGCCGTTAAGTTTGTACTGGCCCACTTTCAGGTTCTTCAGATTATCGTTGAAGTATGTTACGACCATGAAATAAATCGCGCTTCTGACGAAATGCTGTTCCTGCAGCCGCCGCGCGATATCTATCGCGCTTTCGCCTTTATTTATCGTAAACGCGCGCTCCGCGCCGCCGCTTTCGGCGGGGGCATTGAAATATGCCATGGCGATGACTGCCGTCGCCGTCAGAACGAGCGCCGCCACGAGCAGTCCTTTTAGTAACTTAATCAACAGTCGGCCTCCTAAAAAATCCGTAAGCAAATTATATTGCGCCGCTGCGTTGTGAACAAGGGCGAAACAGCGGTTGGCTGTGAAAGAAGAATATCGAGCCCCGGATAATGCAGAGCGCTTGCTCGCTGGTCTGGCGTCAGTCGAAACCGATCATCGCGGAAATGATCGGAAAGTGGGTTTTCGTGTCGATTTCGCTGATCGAGATGTCGGACGGTTCGCCGCTGAGCCAGTTTGAGTTGAGCTGGTGAAATTTTTCGGACAGCGGATTTTGGAAAGAGTAATCGGATTCGATGTAATCGCCGTGCCTGAAGAGCGCATGGTCGGGATTGAATGGTTCGCCGATTTGGAGAGGGAAAGAGCCGTCCGGCCAGACGTTCATGACAGGAGGCTGCCAGGCGTCCGGCTTGGCCGCAGGGCCGGCATTTTCGTTGATGCGATAGATGGCGAGGCCTGCCGACTTGATCAGCGGGTCGTACAGGCCGCCCGGCGCGCGGTTTTCGATGACATAGTATTCGGAGTCGCCGCCGATTGTGTAAACGTCGCCCGATGTTCGCGAGGGGAGAAGAAACAGCTTGCGGACAGGCCCGTCGATCTTGATTTCGCGCGCCCAGCCCGCGCGCAGGCGGCTGTAGCCGTCCAGCAACGGGATGCCGTTTTCGTCCGCCCGGATGCCTGAAAGAGACAGGCACACGCCGCCCTTCGAATCCGGCCCGGCGCCCATGTCGGCAAAACCCATCAGGCCCGCGAATCCACGCAATATATCGTAGTCCGACGCGTCGATCCCGGCGATCAGCGTAGGCCCTGGCTTTACGTTCCCGAGCGTTGTTTCGCCGCCCTCGTCCGGAAAAATATTGAAACTGCCGCGCAAACCGTCCACGAGGACGATCATGCCGTCGGCGCGTCCGTCGGGAGTGTTCGTCTGGCCGCTGATATCGTACGCCGCCGGCTCGTAAACGCCTTGATCCGCCAGAGCGCGAAGCTTGTCGGCGATCAGCATGAACCACTTGTCCTTGTCAGCCGCGCCGCCGGCCGGAAATAGTTTGCCGTCGAGGCTCGCTACGAGCGGCGCAATCCGCGCGTCGTAAACCGACAGCGAATTCTCGCTCCAGTAATTTCGAAAAGTATTCGCGGAGAGATCGTTGCCGAAGAGCGGCCTTTGCGCGGCCGATCGCGCGGCGGAATCGTTGTCTGAGAGAATCAGGACCGGAATCCGAACGTTGCCGAAGCGCGGGATTTTTGACGCTCCGACATTGTCCGGCGGCGAGAACATGTCCTGCGCCGCGCAAAAGGCAGGGCCGGAAACTGTCGAAAACAATAATAGCAGCAGCAAAACGGTTCCCGCTTTATATGTCACGTTAGCGATTGGATTCACGAAAGAATCCTTAATATTATTTTGCGTGGGGCGAAAATGGCCGGCCCCGGTTTCAGCCGAAAGAAATAAAGAGCGGGGGCGATCCAGTCGGCCGCCCCCGCAGTCCTATCAGGTTCAGTTCATTTTCATTCCGAGAGTTCGCCGTGTCGCGATGTAGCGTTCCTTGTCGTATTCCGTGTCGACATCAACGCGGTTCGTCATAGTGATGCCGTTTTCGTCTTTGCGGATCGCGTCAAGGATCGGAATGCTGGTGATGACGTTATCTCTGAGGCAAACCATGAGGCCGTAAGCGCGCTGAGCGATAAGCTCTGCGGCCGCGAGGCCGAACGCGCGGCCCATGCGAACGTCTATCTGGCTCGGCTCTCCGCCGCGCTGCAGGTGGCTCAGCACCACGAAGCGCACTTCGGCGAAGCCGGCTTTCTTGATCTCTTTCGCGAGGTTTTCGCCAACGCCGCCAAGAAGCACGTGTCCGAATTCATCAAGTTCCTTCGACAGTACAACGTCGTGCCGTCGAACCGGTTTCGCGCCTTCCGCGACCACGAGGATGTCGTACCGCGCCCCGCTGTGCTTGCGCGCTTCGAGCGTTTTGATGACCTTTTCCAACTCAAAATCGACTTCGGGGATGAGAATCATGCAGGCGCCGCCGGCTATCCCGCCCTGCAGCGCGAGGTGTCCTGCGTGCCGGCCCATCGTCTCGACCACGAATATCCGGTTGTGCGACCCGGCTGTCGTCCGCAGGCGCCCGATCTCTTCCTTGATGACCTCGACTGCTGTTGCGAATCCGAGACTATAGTCCGTTCCTATCAGGTCTTTGTCGATCGTCTTCGGAATGCTTACGACATTGATGCCCTCTTTGGTCAGGCCCATCGAAACGCTCTGCGTATCCTCGCCGCCTATGGCAATGATCGCGTCGAGCTCAAGTTTCTTTATGTTTGTCAGCGTTTTCTTCAGCGATTCCTCGCTCTTGAACGGGTTTGTGCGCGACGAAAACAGGTTCGTGCCGCCGTGGCGGTCCCATGTCCGCACGATGCCTTCGTCCAGATGCATTATGTTGTCCGGGTCGTTTCCAGTCGCGTCCGGCGAAAAATTCTGTAGTCCGCCCCAGCCGTTTTTAATGCCGACGACCTCGAAATCCCGGTCGTATTGCTTTTGCAGATTCGGGTCCAGCAGACCCTTGGTCGCCCATTTGACCGCCGCGTTCAAGCCGGCGCAGTCGCCTCCGCCTGTCAGTATCCCCACTCGCTCTTTCTTCATTGCTTCCACCTCTCTTGACCTTATATTGTTTTCTTTCCATTTACTAAAAAAACGCAATCCGAAAAATATAGTACAGATTCCCGGCGCCCGCAAGAGCCGGTTTTCAGCCGCTTTGGGTGTAGTGGTCGGCGAGATATTCCGCCAGCGAGTATATCTGAAGCCCGGCGGTCGCCGCGCCTTTGAATGCCGAGACGCAGGCCGGGCATTCGGTGAGCAGCGTCTGCGCGCCGGACTCGCGCGCTTCAGCCAGCCGCCGCGCGGTTACTCCGTCCGCGACCTTCGCGTCCAGGATGAACGTGCCTTCCGCCGACCCGCAGCACAGTGCGTCGGTCCGATTGTGTTTCAACTCGATCGGTTCCGTGCCGAGCCGCCGGATCAGTTCGCGCGGCGCTTCGAACACGCCGCCGCGCCGTCCGAGGAAGCACGGGTCGTGGTAGGCGAGCGGCGTCTCCGCCCTCCGGACCTTGAACGGGATGCCGGCCAGAAATTCGGTTATGTGAACGACTTCGAACGCCTCGCTATAGGGGGAATGCCGTTTCATTATCTCCATTACGTGCGGGTCCGAAACGATCACCTTCCGGGCTCCGGCCGCGCGGATGGCCTCGATGTTCGCCGCGACTCCGGCGTAATCGCCGAGCCCCGCCCCTGTTGCCTGATGGAGACAGCCGGCGCATCGTTCGTCTATCGTCGTGAAGTCGATCCCGAGCGCCCGCAGGAACTCCAAAACCTTACGAGTGGCTTTGGGCGTCAGCGATCTGCCGCCGCAGCCCGCGAAATATACGATATCCGCTTTTTCTTTCTTAAAGTCCTCGAACGTGTCCTCCGCCGGCCCGTAAACGGTTTCTCCGGCGGCGATGCGTTCGAGAGACGGCCCGTAAATCTTCATCAGTTTCGGGTCTTTGATCTCCATCGCCTTGCGGCGGACGAGCATAACAAGCGCCGGGATGTCGATCCCGCGCGAGCAGGCGCGGGCGCATGCGCCGCATTGCGCGCAATTGTATATCGAGTCGCGGGTGGACCCGAATTCCGGATAGGAGCGCGACAGCGAAACTGCGATGCTGTCCGGCGCACGGTAGGAACCCGCGTCGGACGGCGGGTAAACCGGGCATACGCTTACGCACATCCCGCAGTTGATGCAGCGTTCGTAGCCGATGAGTTCATCCCGGTCCGCGGGTTTGAGCGGAACGAGCAGGTCTTCCGCGTAGTATTCGTTGAATTTGCGCATCTCGGAGCCCGGCGCCGGCCGCTTGAAGATGCGCCGGAACACGTGTATCCAAAAGTGGACGCCGAGGTTGCCTATCGCATATAACGCTTTTGAGTCCAGTCCCATATCAGCCTATGTAATTTCCGGCGAGAGCGCCTGTTATGATCGAAACTCCGGCGCCGCAGCGGTCGAACATCGGGTCATAACCCCCTATGATCGAGCCGGCGCACATCAGGTTTTCAAATGCCGGGTTCCCTTCCTCGTCCAGCGGCCGGAGAGACGTGTCGATCCTGACTCCGCACGCGAACAATTGCTGCCTGTCTACTATTTTCTCTGTTAAGAGATCCATCATCACGGCGTTCCGAACCGGTTTGTCCTTCACGAACACCGGCAGGTCGAAAAGCGTTTCCTGAAGCTGGGCGCCGTGTTTGATGCCGCCGCCTATGAATTTGCCGCTCGCGAGGATCGCGCCGCGCGTTTGGAACTCTTGCTTCGCGCCGTACGGCAATTCGGCGGTTATTGAAGAGATCGCGCCTGACGAGGCTGTGAATCCTGCCGCGCGGCCGCTTACCGTTTCTACGCCCGCTTTGTCCAGCGCCGCCTGAAGCGCGCGCATCAGCCGGTCGCCCGGAACGGACGGCTGGACGGTCGCGATCTCGAACGCTTCCATGCCGAGCGCTTTGCTCAGAATCGCGAGGATGTCTCCAGCGCGTTCTATGCCCATGACCGCCGGCAGCGCCAGGTGCGTGTACTCGCCGCGCGGCAGGAATGAATTTATTTTTTCAGCGAGCTTTTCCGCATAACCCGGCTGGTCCAGCAGTCCGGCTATCTGGAAAGGCGTCATGTTTGAGAACCCGTCTGCGCCCTGAAGAGAGATTTCATAGCTTTCGACTTTGTCGAAGCCGCGCCCGAAGATTCTGATCGCGGCGGCGTCGGCTGATTTCGCGACAAAAGCGGCGTTGAACTCGTTCAAGCCTTCGAAGCCGACGAAGGCGATGCGCATCGCGCCGGGCTCCCGGATGTCGCCCGCGGCGAGGCCGGGAAGGGCGAAGCGCGTTCGCTTCATTGTTCCGAGGTTGCCGATAAGCAGCAGATGGCGGTCCATTCCGCCTTCCGCCTGCTGCCCGCCGGCGGCCAGCGAGGCCATGAAGAAATGGATCGCGTCCTCGAATGACTCGCGCGCCGAAGCGCCGCCCAGCGCGCTGTACGGGTGGTATGGGTTGGCGATGGCCAGGGCCTTCAGGTTCGCCTCGAAGGAAGGATTGTCGGGTATTTCGGCGGCGCGGGGTTTAGCCGGGTCCGGGTCTATATCGAACATGCCAGTGGACATGCGTGTTGCGCCGGGCTTGTCGTTAATCAGCAAAACGCGTTCGAGCCGCCGCTTCGCCGAAAGGGCGGCCGCGCAGCCCGCGAGCCCGCCGCCGACCACTATTACATCATACTCCATAATCGCTCACGAATTCCCCGTAATTCCCGGCTGTGAAATAGATCGCCCGGTTGAGTTCCTCCTGAGCGATCTGTTCGCCGCGCAGGATCGGGAATTTTCCTTTCCAGCGCTGCTGCATGAATTCAGCGGCCGACTGCCACGCCTGCTCGGGCGTCATGCCTGTCTCTTCGGCGAGGATCGCCGCCGCCTTGTAGTTGCAGCGCGCGCTCTGGCACGGGCCGGTCCCCATGCGCGTCCGCCGCCGGATGTCGTCGGGCGTCCGCGCCCACTCGTGTCTTATAACATATCTTATTTCTGCTTCCATCACCGGCTCGCAGCGGCAGACGAAGTTGGCCAGCCGCCGGTTGCTTTTTATCATTTCGAGTATCCGAACGCATCGCGACCCCTGCCGCGTGAAAAGCCGCCGCACCGCATAGGCGGGAACATTGTATTCGGCGGCGAGCGCGTCGAGGTCAGGGGCGGAGTCGCCGCCCGGCAACGGTTCCTTGTGCGTCCGGCAATCGGCGCATACGTTAAGCTTTTTGCATATCAGGTCGGTTGTTTCCTCGGCCATGATGCGGAATGTGGCGAGCTTGCCTCCGGCTACGCTGACGAAGCCGGGCACGCCGTCGCGCGTTTCATGGTCGAAAATCTCGTGTTCGCGCGTCAGCTTGTCCTCGATCTTGCGCCACTCGAAGAGCGTCGGCCGCACGCCGGTCATGACACGGATCATGCGGTGTTCGCGAATGGACGGGAACACGCGTTCGAGCGCCTGAAGCAGGTATTCGATCTCGTCGTGAGTCGCGGTCAGGTGATCGAGATCGCCGTAGAAGTCGTCGTCCGTGCAGCCCATCATCGTCGAGTTTTCATAGGGCATGATAAGGACTTGGCGGCCGTCCACAGCTTCGGCGACCACCGCGTAGTTTGTTATTCTGCGGTCGAAGAAAACGTTAATGCCCTTTCCGGGGCGCAGCTTCACTTCAACGCCGGCCATGTCGGCGACCTTCGACGTCCACGGCCCGGCGGCGTTGACGATGAGCTTCGCCGACACGTTCTGCTCTACTCCGGTCAGAAGGTCCTTTAATAAAAGGCCGGTCACGGCGCCTGCGTCATTTTTCAGTATTTTCAGCGCCTTCGTGTGATTGCGGATGTCCGCGCCATGTTCGCTCGCGGAGACCGCGTTGCCCGCGCAGAGACGGAACGGGTTGATTCCGTACTCGTCGATTGTTACCGCGCCGACGATGTTCTCCGAGAGGCCGGGCTCGATCTGTCTCGCTTCGGCGGGGCTCAGCCGCGTGTGTTTCTTGCTCTTCTTCAAATGCGCGAAATCGTCGTAACATTCCATGAATGTCTCGACGAGGTCTATCGGATAGGAGTCGCCTTTCATCACGGGCGTGATGAAAGGGATTCTGAAGAGCAGGTGCGGCGCGATCTGCTGAATGAAGCCGCTGTCCGTGCACGACATCTTTGTGGTTTTAACATCGTAGAGAAGATAGCGCAGGCCGCCGTGGATCATGCCCATGCAGGCGCCCGTCGTACCGCCGGCGAAATCCTTTTTCTCGACCAGCATCGTTTTTAGTCCGCGCATCGCGCAGTCGCGCGCCACTCCCGAACCTACAACTCCGCCGCCGATAACCACTACGTCATACGTCGCAACTTCAGTCATAATCCCTCGCCAGCCGCCATATTCTTTCACAGTATACTACCGCAGGCGCCAATTGCCAATGAATAAAGCATGCCCTTTGAAAAACGGCAGGCTCGGGATTAAACAAAAACCAGTCGGTTGCAGCGACACGCGGAAAGAATAAAGCGCTATAATAGCCGCGTAAAACATTTACGATCGGAGTGTTTCGGATGCCGGATGAAAAAAAGAAGATTCTTTTAATAGACACTTTCGGGTTGCTCTACCGTTTTTATTATATTCTGCCGAAGATGAAGACGGCGGACGGCGCGCCGACAAGCGCGATTTACGGGCTGACCCGCGTGCTGATCAAGCTCGCGAACGAGATGAAGCCGGACTACATAGCCGTCGTGATGGAATCGAAATCGCAGACTTTCCGGCACAAGGAATTCGAGGCTTACAAGGCGCATCGCGACCGCATGCCGGACGACCTGCGCTCTCAGTTGCCTATTGTCGATGAACTGCTCGACGCCATCGGCATCGCCACCGCGCGTGTCGAAGGCTTCGAAGCGGACGATGTGATCGGCACGCTCGCGAAGCTTGGCTCCGAAAGCGGCCTTGATGTCGGCGTTATCACAGGCGACAAGGACCTGCTCCAGCTCGTGGACGACAACGTATGCGTCATGATGTCGAAAAAGGGCGTAACGGACATGGACTCCTACGACCGTGAGCGCGTCAAGGAGACGATGGGGGTTTATCCGGAAAATATACCGGATAAAAAGGGGCTCGAGGGCGATTCATCCGACAACATCCCCGGCGTGCCGGGAGTCGGCCCGAAGACCGCCGCGATTCTGCTCGAAAAGTACGTAACGATCGAGAAGCTTTACGAGTCGCTCGACGAGATTGACAAAAAGCCACTTCGCGAGAAGCTGGAAACGAATCGCGAGCTGGCGGCGCTGAGCAAGCGGCTGGCGACGATCGTGCGGGATGTGCCGATGGAGAGCGGCTTCGAGCGGTTCCGCCGCCCGGCTCTCGATCCGGCGGCTCTCGAACCGTTTCTAAAAAAATACGAATTCACAACCATATTAAAGGAAATAAATAAGGCAATTAAAGCCGCAAGCCCGGTCGATGAGCCTGCCGGAACAGTCGGCGAGCAGCTCGAATCGAAATTCCGCGCGGTTTTCACCGAATCGGAAATAGTGAAGCTGTTGGACCGAGCGCGCGCCGCGAAACGGCTTTGCATCGACGTCGAGACCGAAGGACTGGACCCGTTTAATGACAGAATAGTGGGCTACGCGCTGGCGGTCGATCCCGGCGACGCGATGTATGTTCCTGTTCGGCACCGGACAGGCGCCGCGGCTGAGCAGGGCGACATGTTTGGCCCGGCTACGGGAGAGAAAAGCGCCGCCGACGCCAAGGATGACGAAAAACAATTGCCGGCCGCGCGCGTGATGGAACTCCTGCGGCCCGTTCTCGATGACCCGGAGATCGGCAAGTGGGGGCACAATCTGAAGTTCGACCTGTTAATGCTGCGCAACGAAGGCGGGCCGGGCGCCGGCGCGCTTGTCGAAAACGTCGGCTACGACTCGATACTCGCCGCCTATCTCGCTGACCCGGAACTGCGCCGCTACGCGCTGAAACCATTGGCAGAGAACATGCTCGGCGCAAAGTTCCGCACGTATGAGGACATGGTCGGCAAGGGGAAAACGCAGAAGAAATTTTCGGAAGTGCCGATAGAAGACGCCATCGATTACGCGTGCGCGGATGTCGACGCGGTTCTGCGGATCGAAACGGCTCTGACGGAACGGCTTCGCGAGAACGGCCTCGAACGCGTGTTCTCCGAAATGGAAATCCCGCTCGTGCCCGTTCTCGCCGAAATGGAATGGAACGGCATTGCCATAGATAAAAAGGTTCTCGCGAATCTTTCCGACCAGTTCACGTTGCGCGAGAACGCTATCCGTCAGGAAATTCGGCAACTGACCGGCAAGGAATTGAATCTTAATTCGCCAAAGCAGGTCGCGGAACTGCTGTTCGACACGCTGGGACTGCGCAAGGTGCGCAAGGACTCGACGGACATCGCGGCTCTCGAACAACTCGCCGGCGACCATACGGCGGTTCCTTTGCTGATCGAGTACAGACATCTGAGCAAGTTGCGCGGGACGTATGTCGACGCGCTGCCGAAGCTGGAGAACACGCGCACCGGGCGGATTCACACGACGTTCAACCAGACGCTGACCGCGACCGGGCGGCTGTCGTCGTCCGACCCGAATTTGCAGAACATACCTGTTCGTTCGGAAGAAGGCCGCGAAATACGACGCGCGTTCGTGCCCGGCGACTCCTCGAACATTCTGATCTCAGCGGACTACTCGCAGATCGAAATCAGGCTGCTCGCCGAGCTTTCAGAGGATCCGATTCTCATGGACACGTTCAATAAAGGCGAGGACGTCCATACGCGCACGGCGGCGGAGGTGTTCGGCGTTTCGCTGGACGAAGTTTCTAAAGATCAGCGCCGTTACGCGAAGACGATCAACTTCGGACTGATCTACGGAATGCGCGAATTCAGGCTGTCGCAGCAGCTCGGCATCTCGCGACACGAGGCGGCCGATTTCATAGAAAAATATTTCGCGAGATATCCGAAGGTGCGAGAGTTCATAGAGACGACGAAAGCGCAGATTGTGAGCGATGGATACATCACTACGATGTTCGGCCGCAAGCGGACGGTGGACGACGTGAAGTCGGCGAACAAAATGGAGCAGGAGGCGGGCCTGCGAGCGGCGTTCAACACGCGCCTGCAGGGGACGGCGGCGGATATCATGAAGATGGCTATGATCCGCGTGTATAAAAAAACACGCGCCGCCGAGCTGGACGCCAAACTGCTGTTGCAGGTGCATGACGAACTTGTGTTCGAGGCGGCGAAGGATAAGGTTGCCGAGGTAGCGGCGATAGTGCGCGAGGCTATGGAGAGCGCGGGCGAGGGATGGGTGGATTTCAAGGTGAAGCTTGTCGCTGACGTGAAAGCCGGCCCGAACTGGCTGGATATGGAAGCGATCTGAAAGGCAGTGGCGAGCGGTCAGGGAAAAAATGAATGGCGGCGCGGGAAATCGCGCGAAGTGTGAAAAAGTTTGAAAGGATTTTAAGGGAGACTTATTAAAGTTTTCCTTAAGACACAGGAAATATCCGTATGGTGTCGAGGCTGAGTTATGAGGATTGTAAAAACATGCTTGCCGGGCGGCGGCTGCCGTGCGCGTTTGTCGATATGGACGCGTTCGACGGGAATCTGATGAAACTGATCGGCATGATGGGCGCCTCGGATAAGACGATGCGGGTTGCGACCAAGTCGGTGCGCTCGGTGGATATGCTTAAGCGCCTATTTGAAAAAGGCGGCGGACGCCTTAAAGGGATAATGTCGTTTACGGTTGAAGAGGCGGATTTTCTTTCGCGACAAGGTTTCGACGACCTTCTCGTGGCGTATCCGAGCGTGCAGAAAACGGATATGGATTTAATGTGCGGAATGGCGAAGCGCGGGATAGACGTTTCGATAGTTGTCGACAGCCCGGAGCATGTGCGGGCGCTTGGCGAGGCGGGACGCGAGGCGGGCATCGAGTTGCAGGCGATAATAGAGGTTGATATGAGTTATCGCCCGGCGGGCGAAGGCGCGCACATCGGAGTGCGGCGCTCGTCGATCCGGTCGGGACCGGCGGCGCTTGCCGTCGCGCGCGAGACGCAGCGGGTTGGCGGCGTTCGGGTAGCCGGCATTATGGGCTACGAGGCGCAGATCGCCGGCCTGACGGACAAAAACCCATTCACTACATCCATGAATCCGGTGAAGCGGATAATCAAACATCTTTCGAAGCCGGACGTATTGCGGACGCGCGACGGAGTTGTCCGCTACCTGCGCAACCACGGCTTTGAGTTGCGGATAGTCAATGGGGGAGGCACAGGCAGCGTAAGCTTTACGTCGGGCGACGAGGAAGTCACCGAGGTCGCCGCCGGGTCGGGCTTCTACTGCCCGCATCTGTTCGATTATTATTCCGATCTCGATCTCGAACCGGCTGCGTTTTTCGCGCTGCAGGCGGTGAGGCAGCCTGCGCCGGGAATGGCGGCGTGCGCCGGGGGCGGCTACATAGCGTCGGGCGAGATAGGGCTCGACCGTCTTCCGGTTCCCTTTCTGCCGAAGGGGAGCGAACTGTTGAAACTCGAAGGCGCGGGCGAAGCGCAGACGCCCGTAGTTCTGAAAAAGGGAACGCATTTGCGGATCGGCGATCCGGTGATATTCCGGCACGCGAAAGCGGGCGAGTTGGCGGAGCGGTTTAATGAATTGCTGCTTGTCGAAAATAAAAAGATCGTCGGATCGGCGCTGACATACCGGGGCATGGGCATGTGTTTCTTATAATCCGAGAATCCGGAACGGGGATGCAAGCGCTCGGAGAATCGACTCCCTCTTTTGAAATGAAATAAAATGATGTAAAATTGAACGGCTCCGGGCGGACGCGGGCGAAGCGCCGCCGGAAAAGGAATGAAGAATGTCCGGATTGAGCATGGTGACAGGCGGCTGCGGATTTCTCGGCCGCGCGCTCGTCGAACGGCTTGTGAAGAAAGGCCGGAGCGTGCGCGTGTTCGACATCTGCTGCGACCGCGAGCCGGTGGAAGCCGTCGAATATGTGATGGGAGATCTGCGGGATCCCGCGGACACCGATCTCGCATGCGATGGCGTCGACACCCTGTATCACCTCGCGGCCGAACGGTTCGGGACAAATGGCGACCTCATCCGGGATGTGAATATAGACGGGACTGCGAATTTGCTGGAAAGCGCCGCGCTGACGGGAGTGAAGACGCTCGTGTTCGCTTCGTCGACGGCGGTTTATGGAACTCCGCCGGCCGAGCTTCCATGCCCGGAAATGGCGCCGCTTGTTTCGAGCGAGCCGTTCTCTCTCTCGAAGATAGTCGGCGAGGAAATGTGTTTTTCGATGCGCGAGCGGACGGGCATGAAGGTGACGGCGATCCGGCCTCCGACGATACTCGGTCCCGGTTTCGGCGACGAGCAGGTTCTTAAATGGATAGTGGATCGCGCGCTCAACAACCAGCCGGTTTTCATCCTCGGCGGCGGGCGTACGCGGCGCCACTATGTCGATGTGATGGATTGCGCGGACGCGCTCATTGCGGCGGCGGACTGCGCGGAAGCGGACGGAATGAGCTTCAATGTCGGTTTTGACAAGGCGCACACGGACGAGCAGTTCACGAAGTCGGCGCTTCACGCGGCGCGCTCGTTCTCGATTTCAATACCCGTGCCGCAGACGGTGATCGAGATCGGCTTGAAAGCCGCGCGCGCGATCGGCCGCAACGATTTGTTCCCGGAAGCGAATGAAAACATATTTGTCGATTCATACTATGATACGAGCAGCGCTAAGGCTGTTCTCGGCTGGCGTCCTGAAAAAACCCTGCCGGTCACGCTCTATGAATTCATGCGCTGGTACAGGCGCAAGCTAATGCGCCGCGAAATGAAATGAGCTGAACAATCTTCCAAATCGAAAAAAAGGGGCGGATTCAAACCGCCCCTTTTCCATTTGTTTGTTTTCTAAATAGCGACAAATTACTCAGGATTAAAAAACTTACTTTCCGACCAGAGCGTCGAGCGCCGCAGTGATAGTTCTCTCCTGTTGAAGGCCGACAAAACGATTCGCTTCGCGGCCGTCTTTGAAGATAATAAGAGTCGGGATTCCGGAGATTCCGAATTTTCCCGGAGTCGCCTGATTTTCATCTACGTTCATTTTCCCGATTTTCGCCTTGCCCGAGTATGCGCCGGCGATTTTGTCGACAATAGGTCCCTGAGAACGGCAGGGCCCGCACCACGCCGCCCAGAAATCAACCAGAGAAACCCCGGTTTTTATCTCTTCAGCGAAGTTTGCGTCTGTAAAAATAGTTTCTGCCATTTTAATCCCTCCCCGATTTTTCACTTCCTCTTGTATAACCAATCGGGCGTCCGGTTTGTTTCATGAAGCGGAAATTTATTCATGCAATGCGAAAGCGCGGCATTAAAAACGATAATAATATTGTTGCGAGTCGTGAACGCTTAAATCTCTCCCCCTAAAACAACGGTCGGGAAGACGTTTGTTTTATTCGCGAAGCGGACGGCGTCCTCTGGCGTTCCTCTGAAAAAATAAAATGTCCAGCTATGAACGCCGTTGGGCGGTTTGCGCATATCGAAGGAAATTGTCGGCTCGTCGAAACCGAAGCGCGGCGATACGTGAACGATGTCTGTTTTCTTGATGATGAACAGATCGTCGTCGAGAGCGATGAGGCCGTTCGAGGCGGGGATATAAAACGACCCGGTTTCGGATTTGAAAGCGGAGGTTGGATATTTCACGTAGGCGTCTTCGAGCAAAGATGGCGAATAGATGAGGAAGTCCGTCTTGCGCGGGAAGATCAGGCGTGTGTTGTTTTTGAACCAGTTGGTTGTTTTGAATTTTACGTCGAGTTGCGTAATGTTGTCGCTTATTTTAAAGCAAGCATGGCTTTTTTTTTCTATGTCGCCGGTAAGTTTGTAATCGACGGGGCAGGCGGTTTCGGGGCGCTTTGATTCGGCGGGCGCGGCGAGGGTGAGTTCGCCGGAAGCGATGTTGACGGTAAGGGTTTTTGTTTTGAGCAGCTCTTTAGCGCGGTTCGCGATTTTTTCGGCGAGCGCATTCGCGCCGGCCGAATTTGTCTGGCTGTATTTGATCTCTACGGGCATGGGGGTCCAGCCGGTGGAGTCGCTGACCTCCGCCTGGCATTGCAGTCGCCAAGCTTCTGCGAGAACCGGTTCGAGATCGGCGGCGTCTTTTTCGAATCCGAAGTCGCGCAGATAATCGATTATGATCTGGGCGGCGGCAAGTTTGTGTCGCACGCGGACGTTCGCCGTGAGAATCTCATTGTCGCGCTCAAACTGCGCACGGTAGTCGCCCATCCAGCGGAAAAGACTGTCGGTGTCTTTCGGCTGCCAGTCGCCGTCGAACATAGGTTCGAGCTGAGCGGGTTTCACGCCTGCCTCTTTCAGTTCAGCCACATAGTTAGCGATCGTGCCGATTTTGTAACCCTGCGTTTCGAGGCCTTTGAGTTCATCCTCGTATTCTTTCATCTTTTCCGGTTTGTATTTAAAATAAATCGAGTAAGGAGTCGCCCTGCCGGTGGGGAGCAGTTCAGCGTCGTCCATGTAAGACCAAGCCGTATGCACCGAGGCTTCTCCTTCGTAATCGACGCCTTTAGCGCCGATTACGACGTAAGTATTATTTAGCCTGTAGTAAGGCGCGGCATTTTTTTCGCCATGCGCGTAGCGGTAGAGATTTTTGGGCAGAACGAGCGTTTTGAAACCTTTGTCGGCCATGAAAGAGGCGAGCCCTTCGCCGAACTGGCCTTCCTGTGTAAATACGGTGGTCGACTGAATCAGGCCGTGTTTTTCGAACACCTTTTTATTTATGCGGTCGCTCCAGTCGGTGTCGAGCCGTGGGTAGGCGAGGAAAAGCTGGTCGGCGTAATGGAAGCTGACGAGGTCGATCTGGCGGCGGTTGACCAGTGTTTTGAGTTTTTCGAAAATCGCCGGATAGCGTTTTGCGGTCTCTTCGATCATGTAGCCCTGCATCTCGACATCGACGCCCCAATCGGGATGCGCGAGGAAAAAATCGAGGACGGGATCGAGACTTTGAACGATGATTTTGTTTTCGATTTCGGTGTCGCCGGCGACATACTGAAGATTGTAGTGAAGGATGGCGAGCGCGTATTTGATATCTTTGGATGAGGCGGGAGCGGCGAGAAAAGAGAGGGCCGCAGCGGTGAGAACGATTGCTGAAAAGAAACGTTTCATGGCATACCTCCGAGATTGCGCCGGCAACCGGGGCTGCGAAGCCCGGCGCGGGTGATTTTTATATTATCACAACGAGCGTCGAAGCGCTATAATTCCCGAATCATAACAAGCCCGCAGCCGGCGGCGAAGAGGGGAACTGCATGAACTATCTGATTAAACACAAAGGGCAGAAGGGCCACATACCGGTTGTAAAACCGGGCGACGGCGGTCTTGGGTTGATTTCGTTCGACCTGTTGTTTTTTGAGCAGGGCATGGAATACGCGGAAGACACGGGCGGAAACGAAGTGTGCCTGGTGATAATCGGCGGCAAATGCTCGTTCGAGTCCGGCGGGCGGCGGTGGGAGAACGTCGGCGCGAGAGAGGATGTTTTTGCGGGCGCGGCGACGGCGCTTTTTGTGCCGCCCCAAAATTCGTTTCGCGTGGAAGCGACGGACGCGGCTCCCGTGGAGATCGCCGTTTTGCGGTGTCCGTCCGCGGCGTCAGGCGGCCCGGTTTTCATCCCGCCGGAGAAGGTCAAGATCGCAGAACGAGGCAAAGAAAACTGGACCCGTTTCGTGCATGACATAGTCGACAAAGATGTTCCGGCGGGGACGATGCTTGTCGGCGAGACGTTCAGCCCGTCTGGCAACTGGTCGTCGGCGCCGCCTCATTGCCACGATGTTGACGATCCGCCGCGGGAGACCAACCACGAGGAAATTTATTTCTTCAAGTGCAAGCCAACGCAGGGTTTTCAGGTGATTCGGTTATACACTGACGACAATTCTCTGAACGAGACCTACACCGTCGAGAACAACGATTCGGTGATTATCACCCGGGGGTATCACCCGGTGGCGGCGGCGCCGGGCTACCGTGGTTATTATCTATGGATTCTCGCCGGCAAAGAGCGGACGATCTGCCCGCGCGACGACCCGCGGCACAAGTGGCTGAAAGACGCCTAAAGTCTCTTTCCGGCGTCCGAAACCGGATTTTCAACTAAATTTTCATCTTAATTCTATACTTGTGTTAGTTATTTTGTGTTATTATATCTTGTCAATTGAGTAAATTGTGAGCCGGCGAGAGGCTGAGTTTAGCTTTTATTACGCCCGACCGGCGGAGCTGCGATAGGGAATGGAATTATTGCATAGATTTGAAGAGAGTCTGAACGCCTATAACCGGGCGTCCGGGTTGATGGATAAGGGCCGGCTTGAAGAAGCGGAGGCGCTGCTTCAGACCGCGCTGTCGCTCTATCCGCGCGAAGCGCTGATGGACGGCGATATGGACATAGATCCGGATATAAAAGATTCCTTCGAAACGTTATTTGGAAATATTCGGGACAGACTTGAGACGATCGCGGCGCTGAAAGGCGGACCGAGACTCGGTTCTCCGTTTGTGACAAGCCTGCGGGAACTTGTCGCGCGCAACGTGGCGAAAAAGCGGGAAACACTCGCCGAAGAACCGCTGCCGGAATTCACTTCGTTTGAATCGGAGCAGGGCGAATCATCCGATCATTATTACGAGGATACAGAAAAAGAAGCTGCAATCTCCGAGCCGGAAACGCCGGCGGCGGCTGAACACGAAAAAGCCCCGGAGCATTTTGAGCCGCTCGTGGAATATAGCGAGGAAGAATTTCCTGATATTTCGGAAGTCGCGCCCGAAAAAGAAGAGTTTCCTGACATAGAGGCCGACTTCAGCGAAGCTGTCGCTGGCGCGGTAGAAAAAACAACGGCAGCCGTGAAGCATGTTATTGAGCCGGAAGTTGAAGAATCGGCGTCTGGGCGGGTGGAATTCGAAGAGTCCGCACAGTCGGACGCCGGAGCTCTTGAAGAAGCGATCGAATCCGCACTGACAATTGAAGAAGAAAAAGAGCCTGCGGCTCCCTCCGCGGAACTTGAAGAATATCAAGCCGGCAAACAAGAGGAAGAAGAGCATTCTGGAGAGCGGCAACCGCCTGTAGAGCCTGAGTTGTCGGATGAAGAGGTGATCAGGAAAGTCAGCGATCTCGCGGACCACATCGCTGATTCGCTTAGGACGACGCCGAAGGAGCAAGAGGATGATTTCCCGGCGCCGCCTGTTGATATCCAGCTTGAGCAGCCGATCGAAGAGTCGCCCGCGCCGCCGCCAGTGGTTATCACGGAGGAGCCGCCGGCGGAAGAACCGCCAGATGCGGAGGCAGTCGCGGAAACGCATTCCGAGCATGATGAAGAGTCCTCGGCGGCGCAACCCGAACAGTCAACTGAGGAGGAGCCGACGGAAGCCATGCCAACTGAAAAGCAGCCTGGAAAGCAAAATCCGTTCAAGACGGTCGCATCAAAAATCAGTTCCATTTTCGCAAAAAAGAAAAAAGAAAATGAAACGCCGGCCGCCGAACCTGCGGCTGAGCCTGAGATTTTAGAACAACCGGCGGAAGCGGTTGAGCTGGTTGTTGAGCCCGAACCTGAGGAGCCGGCGCCTGAACCGGAGCCCGCAAACGAGGAAGAGGAAGATGAAGAGGCGCTGCTCAGCGCCGACGAGATGAAGGCGCTTAAGGCGAAGTCACAGAAGAAGCCGATAATAACGGTGGAAGCGACGGTGGATTTCTCAGGCGTCTTCGGAACGATAATAATTGTGATCATGTTCGGCGTGGGGATATACCTGTTCGCTCAGAATTATTTATCCACTACAGCGATGGATACGGCGTATAAACGCACTGAGGAAGCCGCGAAACAAAAGATTACCGGCATGGACGAATTGTTGGCCGGCGCGCAGACCTACAAGGAATTTTTGTCCGACTCCGCCAATGTTAACGACACGATGCCGTTTATTGTCGCCGGCTGGGGGGCTTCCCTGCAAAATGATAAGAACGGCCGCGCTGATGCGGCTGAGATGATATGGATTTTCAAAAAACAGGGTTTGAAATCGGAGTTGCTGGACGAAGAAGCGGCCGGCTCGCTGATGGCGGCGATGAATGTTCGGATAGAAACGGGAAGGCCGGAGATTGCCTGTGAGCAGTTCAGTATGGCGGCAAACCTTCTCGCTGAAAACAGTCTGCCAGCCGCTCAACGCCGTCTCTACGGAATGAGACTCGCAAAGATCGGATATGCGTTATCGGGGAAAGAAGCGCCCAAGACGCCGAAGGACGCGAAAGCGGCGCGCGAGGTTTTGGTGAAGATGGCAGCAATGAAAGAATATCTGCCGGCAAGCGAAAACGCTGTTATACAGAGAAAAGCGCTCGGCGCCTCGGCTCAGGCGGTGTTGGAAGGCCGGACGGCGTTAAAGAACGGCGACCTTGAGCAGGCGAAATCACTGGCGGCGCAGGCACTGCGGCTGAACCCGGAATCGCGGGACGCCGCAGAGCTGATTAAAAGCATGAAAGAGGATGTGAAAAAATAATCATGTCGGAAATAGAACAGATAATCGAAGGGACGGGCGGATACGATTACCTCATTCGTTCGATCTCTATTGTAACACTGCTTTACGAGCGTGGAATCCTCAAAGAACTGCTGGAAGAGGGAAGGCTGAGCGAAGAGGATATTGACCTTCGCGCGTCGCTGTTGCGGCAGCGTTATCCGGAAGTCGTGCAGTCGGCGCCGGAACCCGAGGAAGAACCCGAAGAATTGGAAGAGTTTGAATAACTGAACCGCCCGCGCCCAGCGTCGGGCAGGCTCAAGAAATAGAAAAGCAAACGGCCGGAAGGCGATAAGAAAGGAGTTTTAAGATGGCTCAGAGGAAGTTCATGCTTAGCGAAAAAGAGATTCCGAAAAGTTGGTACAACATCATGCCGGATCTGCCGCGGCCGATGGACCCGCCGCTACATCCGGGGACGCGCGAGCCGATTGGACCGGATGCGTTGGCTCCGATATTCCCGATGGGGCTCATCATGCAGGAAGTCAGCGCGGACCGCTGGATTACGATCCCGGATGAAGTGATGGACATATATTCACTGTGGCGCCCGACACCGCTGTACCGCGCGCTGAACCTCGAAAAGGCGCTCAAAACAAACGCTAAAATTTATTACAAATATGAAGGCGTCAGCCCGGCAGGCAGCCACAAGCCGAACACCGCAGTGGCGCAAGCTTACTATAACAAAAAAGAAGGCGTAAAACGCATCTCGACCGAGACCGGCGCCGGCCAGTGGGGTTGCGCGCTCAGTTTCGCATGCAAGCTCTTCGACATCGAGTGCATGGTATACATGGTAAAAGTCAGCTTCGAGCAGAAGCCATACCGCAAGTCGCTGATACAGTCTTGGGGCGCGAAAGTTATTCCGAGCCCAAGCACGACTACGAACGCCGGGCGGGCTGTTCTCGCCAAGGATCCGGACTCGACAGGAAGCCTCGGCATCGCGATAAGCGAGGCAGTGGAAGACGCGGTCGGCCGCGAGGACACGAAGTACGCGCTCGGAAGCGTTCTGAACCACGTGTGTTTGCACCAGACGGTGATCGGACAGGAATGCCAGGCGCAGTTCGCGCTGACCGGCGACTATCCGGACATCGTTGTCGGCTGCCACGGCGGCGGAAGCAACTTCGCCGGCCTGACCTTCCCGTTCGTTCGCGAAAAGATGGAAGGAAAGAATATCAGGTTAATCGCGGCGGAACCGAAATCATGTCCGTCGCTTACAGAGGGCAAATACGAATATGATATTGGCGATGTGGCCGGTTTCACGCCGCTGATGAGGATGTACACACTCGGCCACGATTTCGTGCCGCCGTCCATTCACGCCGGTGGACTGCGCTATCACGGCGCTTCGCCGCTCGTCAGCCTTCTATTGAATGAGGGGTTGATTGAAGCGGTCGCGTACGAACAGAAAACCATATTCGAATCCGCCGTGCTATTCGCGAGAACTGAAGGAATTGTCCCGGCGCCGGAATCGGCGCATGCGATCCACGGCGCGATCGCCGAAGCGCTAAAGTGCAACGAGAGCGGGGACTCGAAAACGATTCTGTTCGGGCTGAGCGGCCACGGACATTTCGACATGGGTTCCTATGACGCGTTTTTTGAAGGGAAAATGTAACCGGGTCGGCGGTCCGCCGCGAATGGCGCCGCGGACTTGATTTTGCAGTCCGATTCGTTCAAAATTTTTTGAAGAGCGCCCGGACAAACCGTCCGGGCGCCGCAAACCGTGTGGCTTCGTCACCGAAGGCGTCGCAGTTATGAACGTGCTCGTTCTAAACGCAAGCTATGAAGTGTTGAACATCACGGGATGGCAGCGGGCCATCTGCCTGATATTTTCGGGCAAGGCGGAAGTGCTCGAAGAAAGCGACCGTGTCGTATGTTCGACTTCTTTGGAATTTCCAATGCCTTCCGTCATAAGGATGAATTACTACATTAAGAAACCGCGACTGAGCGTTCCCTTCTCGCGAAACAATATTTTCATGAGGGACCGCTACACCTGCCAGTACTGCGGGCGGACGCGCAAGAGTTACGACCTGACGCTGGACCATGTGGTTCCGCGCTCACACGGCGGCGACACCTGTTGGGAGAATCTCGTCTCGGCATGCCGCCGCTGCAACATAAAGAAAGGCAGCAGAACGCCCGAAATGGCCGGAATGAAGCTTTTCAAGACGCCGCGGGCGCCCCAGTTCACTCCTTCCATTCAGGGCAGTTACAGAAATGAATGGGAAAAATATATTCCCTACACAGTGGCCCTGCCCGAAGAGGTCCACTGACTCGTTTCCAGCCGCGCGCTCCGCTTTGTGCCTTCTATGAAAATCGAGATTGTTAATTACGAACCCAAATACCGGGACGACATCCGGAAAATCGTCTATTACACCGGCTTCGGCGGCGAGTCCGTGGAGCCGTTCTACGACGATCTCGAATCGTTCGCCGATATGAATTCGCTCTATTACACCGACTGCGACGACCGGCACAACTACATGGCGCTCGTCGACGGCGAGACGGCCGGCTACCTGCTCGGCTGTCCGGACACGGGCGCTTACATCAGGCGGATGCAGACGGAAGTCGGCCCGTTGATGATTCGAAAGTTGCTTTCGGGCGAATACAAGGTCAGCCCGCTCGTCATGAAGTTCACTCTGAAGACAATCGCCGCCGCGCTCCGAGGCGAGTTCGCTTCTGCGCCGCTCGATCTTTACCCGGCGCATCTGCACATCGATTTCTACGAACAGTACCGGCGCATCGGCATCGGCTCGAAGATCATGAACGTTTACTTCGAATATCTGCGCAGCCTCGGAATCAGCGGCGTGCATCTCGGCACGTCCTCGTTCCACCGCTCCGCGCTGCCTTTCTATGAGAAATTGGGATTTCAAATGCACAGGAAATCGCGCGTGACGGATCACATGTATAAAAAGGCGACGCAGGAGGACATGTACAGCATCACGTATGTGAAGAAACTGTAGAAGGCGACAAATTTTATTAAAGGATAAAGACATGCCATACATTCCACACACGGACGCGGAGCGCAAGGAGATGCTCGGCTCGCTGGGGCTCGATTCGATCGACGGTCTATTCGACTACATCCCCAAATCGCTCGCGCCCAAATCGTTTGATTTGCCGAAAGGCAAATCTGAGTTTGAGGTTCAGCGGCGGCTGCAGGCGCTCGCCGCGAAGAACGCCACTGAACTGGTCTGTTTCGTCGGCGGCGGGTTCTACGACCATTACGTGCCGGCCGCGGTGGACGCTATCGTCTCGCGCAGCGAGTTCTACACCGCGTACACGCCCTACCAGCCGGAAATATCGCAGGGCACTCTGCAGGCGATCTATGAGTACCAGACCGCGATCTGCCGGCTCACGGGCATGGAAGTCGCCAACGCGTCGCTTTATGACGGCGGCACCGCGCTCTATGAGGCTTCGATGATGGCGGTGCGCTCCACGGGCCGCCGCAAGATAGTAGTCTGTCAGGGCGTTAGCCCCATCTATCGCGTCATGCTCGCTTCCTACACCACGAACCTGCACTTGCAGTTCGTCGAGATTCCGGTCGACGGCGGCCTGATCGACCGCAAGAAGATGAAGGCGGCGATCGATTCCGACACTGCCGCGGTCATCGTGCAGAATCCGAATTTCTTCGGATGCGTGGACGATTTCACTGATGTGTCCGAGGCGGCTCATGCAGCCGGCGCGCTCGTTGTCTGCTCGGCTTATCCGCTTTCGCTCGGCCTCATCAAGCCGCCAGGCGATATGAACGCAGATATCGTCACCGGCGAAGGCCAGAGCCTCGGACTTCCGCTTTCATTCGGCGGTCCCTATCTCGGATTCATGGCTACGAAGATGAATCAGGTCCGTAAGATGCCCGGCCGCATCGTCGGCGCGACGACTGACACCGAAGGCCGTCGCGGTTTCGTTCTCACCCTCCAGACGCGCGAGCAGCATATACGCCGCGACAAGGCCACGAGCAATATCTGCTCCAACGAGGCGCTCTGCGCTCTTTCCGCGCTTGTTTACATGTCGCTGCTCGGCAAGGAAGGCCTGCGCGATGTCGCCGGCCTGTGCGCCGAAAAGGCTGCATACATGCGCAAACGCTTCTCCGAAATTCCCGGCGTCTCTATTAAATATCCGGCGCCGGTTTTCAACGAGTTCACTATCGAACTCCCGTGCGACGCCGGCGCAGTCATCGGCATGCTGATCGAAAAAGGTTTCGCCGCCGGTTTCCCGCTCGGCCGCTATTACAAGGGCATGGAGAATTCGATGCTCGTCGCTGTAACCGAAAAAAGGACAAAAGAAGAGATCGGCCGCCTCGCCGAAGCTCTCGAGGAGGCTCTGTCATGAAACTTATCTATGAAAAAAGCGTTCCCGGACGCCGAGGCGTACGCTGCCCGGATAGCGACGTCAATACTAAGATAGACATCCCCGAAACGCTGCTGCGCAAGGAACCGGCCGCGCTGCCGGAAGTCTCCGAACTCGATGTCATCCGCCATTTCACGGCGCTTTCGCGCAGGAACCACGGCGTGGACACCAATTTCTATCCGCTCGGCTCCTGCACGATGAAGTACAATCCGAAGCTCGGCGAGCAAGTGAGCCGGCTCGACGGGTTCGCGGCGCTGCACCCGCTGCTTCCCCAACTCCTTCGCGGCGGCATGCTCACGCAGGGCGCGCTGCAGGTAATTTACGACACCGGCCATCTCCTCTCCGAGATAACCGGCATGGACGAGTTCACGATGCAGCCGATGGCGGGCGCGCACGGCGAACTCACGGGTATTATGTTGGTCGCCGCCTATCACAAGGCGATGGGCAACAAGAAAACAAAGGTCATCGTTCCAGACTCGGCGCACGGCACGAACCCGGCGAGCGCCGCGATCGCGGGCTACTCGGTCGTCACCGTGCCTTCGAACGAACGAGGCGTCATGGGCGTCGAGGAATTCAAGAAAGCGCTCGACGACGAAACGGCGGCGGTGATGCTGACGACGCCGAACACGCTCGGGCTGTTCAACACCGATCTGCCGCAGATTGTCGAGCTCGCGCACAAAGCGGGCGCGCTGATGTATTACGACGGAGCGAACCTGAACGCGATCCTCGGCCGCGCGCGGCCCGGCGATCTCGGCTTCGACGTCGTGCACCTTAATCTGCACAAAACTTTCGCCACTCCGCACGGCGGCGGCGGCCCCGGCGCCGGACCGGTCGGTGTCCGCGAAAAGCTGATTCCGTTCCTGCCGATCTCCCGCGTCGTGAAACGCTCGGACGGCACATTCGCGCTCGACTACGACCACCCGCAGTCAATAGGCTATATCGCGCCGTTCTACGGCAACTTCGGCGTTATCCTCAAGGCCTACTCTTACATGCTTACGCTCGGCCGCGAGGGGCTGATCCGCGTCAGCGAGAATGCCGTTCTCAACGCGAACTACCTTAAGAACAAGTTGAAAAAACATTATGAACTGCCCAACGACCGCATGTGCATGCACGAGTTCGTGCTTTCCGCCGATCGGCAGATGAAGAACGGCGTCCGATCTCTCGACATTGCTAAGGCGATTATCGACCGCGGCTATCACCCGCCGACGATTTATTTCCCGCTCATCGTGCACGAGTCGATGATGATCGAGCCGACTGAGACTGAATCAAAGGAGACGCTCGACGCTTTTGCTGAGATCATGATTGAACTCGCGGAACTCGCCGAGACGAATCCGGACGCTCTTCGCAACGCGCCGGTCACGACGCCTGTCTCAAGGCTCGACGAAGTCAAAGCGGTTAAGAATATGGATTTCTCTTTGCCTGAATAAGAGCAGATTGATATTTTTTCGAATGATTCAAAGAGCGGCCTTCGGGCCGCTCTTTTCGTTTTCGGGATAGATACGCGCGCCGCCTTTCGATATAATCTATTCTGAACGTCGATAAAACACTATGGAGCATTCAATGAATTTCTCAGTTGACAAACAGACCCGCATTTATGCCGACAAAACAGGGTTGGCAATCTGGTTTCTCACGGCGGCGAACTTTGCTTTTTTCATTCAGGCGCTGCGCGACATTCTTATCGCGCCTGGCATTTTGCCGGAGATAATGCCGCTGGTGATAGGGCTTCTTGTTTCGCCCATCGCCGCCGTCATTCTGACATGGTTGTGGAAACCGCCGGCGTCAGTGATTATAGGGACAGCCGCCGTGATAGCTGGAAGGGCTCTTCTTTTCTCGCCGAACATTCAGGTTTATTTTATAGCCGAGATCACGGCATTCGCCGGGTTTTCGATCTTTTTTGTCGGCCTGATTTCGCTGGTGAATCAGTGGGCTGTTCCGGATGGCGAGCGCTTGAAAGGCGCGGCATTAATCTCCGCCGGTTTAGTCTTCGCGGCGGCGTTTCAGCTTTTTCTTCGTTACCGGAACGAGACATACAAATTAGAGGTCGTGATCGGATTAAGCCTGCTGGCTGCGGTGTGCGCGCTGAAAACGGTCGCTGCTGTCAGGAGCATGTCCGGAGGAAATGTTTTTATCGGCTCTCGCGGCGCGGCGCCGGCGCTGAAAACCTTTGCTCTCCTGCTATTGGGCGCGCCGATGTATTTCCTTCTGACGGTTTTCGGGAAGCCCGAGATTCTGGCAGCGAGAAGCGCGGCGTCTTACAGCGCCGTTGTTATGGCGGTTTTCGCTGGACTGGGCTCGGCCTGCGCGGCGGCGCTTTTCTGGGAGTCGGCGGGCGCGGCGGCGAGGAAGGCGTTGGGCGCATTGTTGTTGATAGGCAATATAGCCGCTTGCGCATATTTCTATTTTCTCTATCAAATCCCGGAGGCGGGCTGGCAACTCGCGGCGGTCGCGGCCTCAGCGGCGGTCGCCGGACTCGATCTATATAGAATCATTGCCTTCGCGGTATCGCAGCGTTCGCGCTGGCTGACGCCTGTCGCGGGCCTTTCGCTCGCCGCCGCCGCTCTTGTCGTAGTGGGGGTTGAAAACGCCGTTCTTATCGAAAATCATATTTCGCCGCTTTCGGCCTGGATTATGGCGCCGCTTGCAGCGTTTGCGCTGCTGACGGCGTTTTCCGTAATGCCTAAGAGGGACGGAAATCCTGCTAAGCGACATTCCGGCATATTCTTTGCGCTGGCGCTTATATTGATTTATCCTCTTGGCGTTTTATTTCATTTTTTCGCCGCGAGAGGCGTTTTTGCGGATGCGCCGCTCAAGGTTGAGCCTCTCGTATTTGCAAGCCTCTACACGTGGTATGCGACGCCGGACGGCGTTCTCGGAAGAACTTACCCGGGAATTGATTTCAAGAAGGAAGGCGCTCCGTCTGATTTCGTCACCGAAGTTTCTAAAATGAATTCGCTGACTGCCGGCGGCGGTTCGGGACTCTATGAAATAGCAGGAGTTTCAGACGGCAATGATATGAATGCCTTCACGATCGGATTTGATTTCGCGGCGGCAATTCTTCAAAGCAAGCCGCACACTTATATTACGATCGCTTACAAACTTAACAGGGCTTCGAAACCGCTATTTCTTGAAATCACAGATGGCGGAAAAGCCTATACTGCGACACTGCCCGGCCAGACTCAGATGGCGCCTGTGCAGCTCGACTGGCCTTATGATTTCAAAGCGAAAGCCGCGACCGGCAAATTACCGGAAGGCGCAGCGCATCTCTCGATAGCGCTTAGCGGCGACACGTCTGGCCCTCGCACAATGACGATCGATTATCTGCGTTTCTCCCGATGGGGCCATTACGACGAGGACTACCGCGCCTACTACGACAAGGCTAAGAAAGTGTATTACAACGATCCTCCGTACACACTGGCTACCGCGCACCGCGTCCAATATACAGGCAAACAGTGGCCGGACATCAAGCCGTACTCGCCGAATGGTTATTACGATTCGCTCGATCCGGATGTCATGGAGTCGCAGTTGAAGCTGATGGTTAAGGGCGGTATCGACGTTGCGATGTATATGCATCCGGACGCCACCTCAACGATCAAAATGGGGATGGACATCATAAGGCGCGAAAAGCTTCCGCTGCGCGTCGCGTGGTACTACCATGTCGACGACGAAAACAGTTTGATACAAGGCATTAAGGACATAGCGGGAGACCCTTTATACCTGAAAGTTAAAGGCCGGCCGGTCGTCATTCTCGGCAGGACCGGCATGCGCTATCTGCCGCATGCGCGGTTTATTCAAAAGCTGAATAAAATCCGCGCCGCCGGCATTTTCGTCGTCGGCGACAATTACGCGCCGCCGAAAGAGGAAATGCTCTCGCTGATGGACGGCCACTATTATTACGACACGACGGGTTTTTACCGCTCCCGATGGGGCGGCCGCGATATTCAGGTCTCCAAGCCGGACGGCAGTTTCAGGACCGGTTACGGCCATCTGCGAACGATATTTGAAGCGATATCGCTTATAACGCACGCGCACGGCGGCGTTTTCCTCGCGACCGTTATACCGGCCTGCGACAACCTCGCCGTCCATGGCTATCTGGGCAGCCCTCTCGCCGACGGGCATCCGGGCACGGTTGTCAAAAGGCAAAATGGCGCGACATACGCCGAGACCTGGCAGGCGGCGATCGACGCGAAAGCGGACTGGGTTGATATTGTCTCTTGGAATGAGCTCCACGAGGGCACGGAGATTGAGCCGACGATGGAAGACGGCGTCCGCTATGTCGAACTCACGCGCGAGTGGTCGAAAAAATTCCACGCGGCGCGCGCCGCGAAATAATCCGGCGTCAATATTATCTTGTAGGATCGCGGCATGCCGCGCCCTAAGCCGGGTCCAATGCTTCAGCGAAAATGCGGCTTAATACTTCGGAATGTGCTTAAGGTAATTCATAAGGATTGAGAAAAGCCAGAACATAAAAATGAGAAATACGATAAACGAGACGGCTGAAGAAGCGATCACGATTATCTGAGCCTTCGGGCCGAGCGCGTTTTTAATGCTGGAAGATAATGTTGACTGCTGTTTATTTCGTTTGCTTTTCAGTTCCGCGAATTGGGCGTCGAACTGCTCTAAGACGCGGCGCGCTTCCGGTGAGATCGGAGTGATTTTGTCGGCCGTCGCCGGTTGGGCCGCGGGTTTTGCGGCCGCGCGCGTCTGATCGGGAAAGGCCTCAACGGGACTGGCGCAGCACGGACAGAATTTGAACCGCCCTTCGAGCGGCTCGCCGCATTGCGAGCAGAATCGCGCGTTTGCCATAACAAGCCCCGCTGTTTTTAAGATCTGATTATACCGGTCTTCGGAATGAGTGTAAAACGCGGCGGGACGCAGCCGGTTTGTTGCCCGTCTGTCTTTTCGGGGTTACAATAGACTATCCGAATAATAAGAAGGAGAACCGGCATGGCTCGAACAGAAATCGAAACACGCGGAGAATTGGAAAAGGCTCTGCGCGGCTACAGGCAGGCGAATGTTCTCTGCGCGGGCGTGGAGCTCGGCGTTTTCGAGGCGCTGGCGAATAAGCCGCTCGACACGGCGGGCGTCGCGCGAAAAATAAAGGCGAGCCGGCGGGGGACTGAAATTTTGTTGAACGCGCTGGCGGCGGTCGGGCTGCTCCGAAAGAGCGGCGAAACGTTCCGCCTCGCGTCGGTTGCCGAAAGGCATCTAACGGCGGACGCGCCTGAATCGCTCGTTTACTCGATCAAGCATTCGGCAAACGTGCAGCGCTCGTGGATAGACCTGCCGTTCTCGGTGAGAACAGGCGAGCCGGTTCCGAGGAAGCCTGGAAAAGACGGGAAGCCGGATCCGGAGCGGCACAGGAGTTTCATTCTGGCTATGCATGACGGCGCGCGCGGCGCGGCGGATGACCTCGCGGCTGCGCTCGACCTCTCGCGCGTCAGCCGGGTTCTGGATGTCGGCGGCGGGCCGGGTTCGTTTCTGTTCGCCATGATCCGCAAAAATCCAAAGATTCAGGGCGCTGTGTTCGATCTTCCGAATACAATCAGAATCACGCGAGAGGTTATCGCCGCGAACGGCATGGAGGCGTCTGTCGGCACGATTGAGGGCGATTTCCTTGCCGACGATTTCGGCGATGGTTACGACCTCATTCTGATGTCGAGCATAATCCATATCAATTCGCCCGCCGAAAACAAAAAGCTCGCGCGCAAGGCGTTCAAGGCGCTCAATCCGGGCGGGCGCCTCGTTATCAGGGACCACATGCTCGAGGATTCTAAAACGGAGCCGCTGGACGGCGCGCTGTTTTCAGTGAACATGCTCGTCAACACGTCGCGGGGCGCTTCATACTCGAAAAGCGAAATCAGGTCGTGGCTCGCCGCCGCCGGATTCACGGGAATGAAATACACGGACGTGCCGCCGCGTTCCGCGGTGATGGTCGGAAAAAAACCAATCAAGAAAAATAATTAACAAATTGCATCGAGGTGGATGAAATGTACGGAGACGCTAAGAAGTACAGAGATGCGATATACGCGAAGCAGGCGGAGACGGTGATCGCGAATTTTAAGAAGCGCGGGATCGAAGGGCATTACTTCGCGGACTGCGCGAGCGCTAATGAGTGGATCTGCGGCGCGATTCCGAAGGGATCGCTCGTGGCGTACGGCGGGTCTGTGTCGGTCGTGGACTCCGGCTTGGCCGCTGAGTTGCGGAAGCTGGACATCACGCTGCTCGACCGCTATAAGGACGGCGTGACGAAGGAAGAAACAAACGAGATGCGCAAGCGGGGCGTGTCGGCGGATGTGTTTGTCGCGAGCTGCAACGCGATAACGAAGGACGGAAAGATAGTGAGCCAGGACGGGTTGGGGAACCGCGTGGGCGGCATGATTTTCGGACCGGAAAAAGTCATTCTGATGGTGGGGATGAACAAGCTCGTGAACACGGTTGAGGAAGGCATGAGCCGCATAAAAAATGTCGCGGCGCCTATGAACTGTCTGCGGTTTGATGCGGACACGGCGTGCGCGCGGACCGGCTTCTGCGACGAGGCGAATTGCTTTCCGCCCGAACGTATTTGCGGGCAGCTCGTCGTTATCGAAACGAGCATGGTAGAGGGCAGGTTGAATGTGGCGCTCGTAGGCGAAGACCTTGGGTTTTAATTAAAAGTGTACGGACATTTTACCATAGGAGCGCAGCATGCTGCGCCCAACTTTTAACGGTTTTAATGAATGACATAACAACTGATAATGAGGAGGGCCGGATATGACAGACAGCAACGTTAAAACTGTCGGCGTGTTGACAGGAGGCGGCGATTGCCCGGGGCTGAACGCGGTGATCCGCGCGGTAGTGAAGACCGTCCTTGCGCGGCCCGGCGGGCGCGTCATAGGCATCGAGGACGGTTTCGAGGGTCTGCTGCGAGCGCCGGATGCGATAAAGGAACTCTCTTACGGCTCTGTGCGCGGCATTCTCCCGCAGGGCGGCACGATTCTCGGCACGACGAATCGCGGAAATCCGTTCGCGTTCAAAGTCGTCGAGAACGGCGTTGAAACCGTGCGTGACATGTCCGGCGAAGTGATAAAAAACATTAAGAAGCTCGGAATCGACGCGCTGGTCGTGATCGGAGGCGACGGCTCGCTCTCGATAGGGCTCGACTTTTTCAAGCTCGGCGTTCCGGTTGTCGGCATACCGAAAACGATAGACAACGATCTGTCGGCGACCGACTATACATTTGGCTATCAGACTGCGGTGGCGACTGCGACTGACGCGTTGGACAAGCTGCATACGACGGCGGAAAGCCATCACCGCATTATGGTGCTGGAGCTGATGGGACGCGACGCGGGCTGGATCTCGATGGCGGCCGGTATCGCAGGCGGCGCGGATATCATCCTGATTCCGGAGATACCGTACGATATCGAAACGATTTGCCGGAGAATTACGGAACGCGACGCGCGCGGGAGCAAGTTCAGCATTGTTGTCGTGTCCGAGGGGGCGAAGCCGCGCGACGGCGGAGCCACCTATCTCGACCCGAAAGTGAAGCGGCTCGGCGGCGTCGGCCAGAAGGTCGCGGACCTTCTCTCGGAGCGGATGGATCATGAAATACGGGTAACCGTGTTGGGCCATTTGCAGCGCGGCGGCTCGCCGGTGGCGTTCGACCGAACGCTTGCGACCCGGTTCGGCGCGGCGGGCGCCCGGCTTGCGCTCGACGGGCTGTTTGGCCGCATGGTCTGCGTTCGCGGAACTCAGATCGGGTCCGTCACATTGGAGGAAGCGACGGGTGTTCTGAAAACGGTGCCGCCGGACGGCGAACTCGTCCGCACCGCGCGCGATGTCGGCATTTGTCTCGGCGACCCGGAAAAGGATTAAAGGATGAATGAATGAAAACCTTTTTTGAAAAAAAGGTTTTCATACTTTCCCAAAAACTTTAGTAAAGGGTTTTATTGGAAGCGTAATAGTTGTTGCAAATGTTGATATTTGAATTCTGAATAATACGATAGGTGGTCAGCCTGAATGGATGAAAAGGAAACTATATCGGATAGGAAATGGACGGAAGCAAGAAAACAGATAGCAAGTTCCTTCCGCATGGCCAGCGGCTTTGAACACGAATTTTGTATAGGATTCTATCCTCAGAATGATAAGGAAATGATACTGTTATCAAAGATAAATTCATATGATTTATATATACAAAATAATCTTATACCTACAATACAGGCAAGTCCTTTTTATGAGAATTCAAAAAATGAATTAATGACGTTATTAGGCGATATTAAATCAGAGGGAAAAGGTATTAGAAAAGCAGAAATACTTTATTGGGATAATAATGATATAAAAGACTACGAAACCCTTCTCCTTGAAAATTTCACTTTACACAACGCTTTATTGATGGTTTTAATGAATCATCTACTTAGATCCTTGGGCTTTATAATTAGTTATATGGAATTATCTAAGGAGTCTGATTATTATGGTCTTTTGAGTTGGTATGCAAATAATAACAATATTCAATCGAAAGTAAGTAAACTGCTTGTGATCAGAGAATTTTTTGAATACACACAGGCTTTTGTGAATGTAGAAAACAGATTATCAAAAACATTCAATACAATAAAAAAGGATCGCAAATTAACAAACAATTCAAAAAGTAAAATTAAATATGAAACATTTCAATGGAATCTCTGCAAAATAGCAGATAGCGATGCAAATGTGGATGAACTAAAAAATGCAAAAGACAAAATAAACGAATATAGAAAGGATTGGGTACACAGATGCACGGAAAAAAGCGTGAGTGAATTATTTAAAAACCAAAATGGAATAATAAATTTGATACAACTGTCATACAAATCAGTAGTTTTGAAATATGAAGGTCTTTATAGATGGTATTTGGACCCCGACGCCTACAGTTTGGGAGTGTAAGTCGTGCAAAGCCTCTAATGTCTTGTGGTTAAAATTCAACTCTTTCTTTATGCGTATAAACAACCAAATCATCATCTCGCAGGCGGCCGATGAGGGTGCAGTTCAGGCGGTCGGCGAGTTCGACGGCGAGCGCAGTCGCGGCTGAGACGGCGGCCACGATCGGTATCCCCGCGCGGACTGATTTCTGCGCCATTTCGAAACTGATTCGCCCGCTGAGTATCGCCACGCAGTTGGAGCAGTCTATGCCCCGCATCAGCGCGTAACCTATCGCTTTGTCGAGCGCGTTGTGTCGCCCGACATCTTCGCGAACGACGACCAATTCGCCATCCGTTCGAACGAGCGCAACAGCATGCGAGCCTTTCGTGCGCGTCTGAAGTTCCTGCTTCTCGATCATCCTGTACTGCATTTTGACGATGTCGGCGGCGTGGACCTGCGGCCCGTCTTTCAGCGGAGTCAGCCTTTTGTAGATGTCTTCGAGCATCTTTACGCCGCACAGTCCGCAACTGCTGCGCGATTCGAGCTTGCGCCCCGATGACTTGCGCGGATCGGCAACTTCGCATTCGCCGCCACGGTCCGGCGTCATCACGTTTATGATGTTTTTCGTGTCTTCAGCATCCGCGCAAAATGCGATCGTCAGAATATCCGCGAACTTGTCGACTATCCCCTCTGTGAAACAGAATCCGGCGGCGAGTTCGATTTCGTTGCCGGGCGTGCGCATGATCGTGGCAAACGGTTCGCCGTTGATTCTGATTTCGAGCGGTTCCTCGACTATCAGCTCAATGCCGGTTTCGCGCGTTGTTTCTCCCGAAGCTTCAAGAGCTGTATGTTTAGCGGATGGCTCCAAGATGATCTCCTAAATCAATTCGTCAAACTGTCGTTCACTATATCGTCTCTGACATATATTTGTCATTCCGCCACACACATTTGTCATTCCGAGCGAAGCGAGGAATCTTGATAAAAAAGCGTTTTATTTGAGATTCCTCGTCACTACGCTCCTCGGAATGACAAATCAGGGCTGCGCAACATCGCTTCACTTATTTTTCACCCATATAGGCGCCGAAATGGAATAGCGTCCGTCCGGCATGGAGGCGTAGGCGACGTACCATTGGACTTTTTCGGATAATACCGGGAGTTTGAATTTCTCGCGGAACTCGCCGGACTTCGGGACCCAGTTTTTAACGATGGAGCCGCCGTTTGACATGAGGCGCACGAAAGCGGGCGGGTCGCCGGGCCGCGAGACGGTAATCTCAAAATTCACATAGTCGGCGGTGATCTGCGAGCCCATCGGCTTTCCGTTGCCGGTGAACTGAAGAACGAGCGAGCGGTCGGTGGTTGCGTAAAAGCGACGGGCGATGAAAGCCTCGCGCAGGCCGTCGGCTGTGAGTTCGTTGGCGTAGGCCGCGACGAATTCGGGTTGCAGTCCCCAGTTCGGGGAATGGTTGTCCTGAGCCGCTGCGGGCGCGACACGCCAGCCTCTGTCGAGAGCTATGTAATAAAACGGAATGTCTTCCGGCTGCACGACTTCGATATAGACCGCCTGCGAGGCGAGTTCGGGAATGTATTTGAAGTTGTCCCAATTGCTCATTCCCTTGTCGGCGCTCCAGAACGGGTGGTTCAGGCCGGTGAGCGATTTCGGATGTTTTTTCAGCCAGACGCTGAGGAAGCGGTCGAACGTGCCGGTCATCAGGAACGGGGGCGGAGTCGCAGGGTCGAAAAGAACGTTCATGTGCGCTTTTATGCCGTCCGACCATTCCCAGCCGAGGAGAGCGACGAACTTTCCGTCCTCGGTTTTAGCGCGCGACACTTCCTGTTCGTATTTCCATTTGTTGACGTTTGTATCGCCGTTTGGCAGGACGCCTCCGGCCTGAAACTGCTGGTAGTGTTCGGTGACGGCCCAGAAATCCGTTTTGCCCTGATTGCGAGCGGTGTCCCATGCCTGATCGGCGATCCCGGTCCCGTCGGAGAAGCTTGTGTGCGAGTGCAGTCCGCCGATATAAAGATTGTATGCGGCAGCCCGCGTTCCGATGCAGAAAAGAAGAAGGGCGAGAATTGCCGGAAGTCGTTTTGTCATCTTTGAAATACTCCTATCGTTATTATTAACACGCAGCGTCCTTGACAGTTCAACATATCATATCATAGAGTGACAGACGCGATCAAATCAAGTTGGGGGACATTCTATAACATCGAAATTTGGCAATAAAAAAGGCAATTAACGAATATTATAGTAATATGGCGCGTGACATGATGAAGGGAATGAAGAAAACATGAGAATAGGCTGCAACACGGTCGCCTTTCGCAAATACGGACTGGACTTTGCGCTGGAACGGATAGTCAGCGCCGGTTACAAATACGTTGAGATCGAGGCGAACGCGCCGTGGTGCGACCACGTTAACACCGACTCTGACGACCCGGTCAGGTTTCGCGAAAAAACGCTCGGCGCCGGACTGATCGACATTTCATGCATCGGCGCGCACCGCGAGTTGATCGCCGAACCGGGGTCGGAGGCGGACATCAGGCGCGCGCTTGAGTTCGCCGGCGCAGCCGGAGTGAAAGCGGTCGCCACAGGAGAGGGCCAAATGCCCGAAGGGATGCGGTTCGAAGAAGCGCTCGCGATTCTAAAGCCCAAGCTCGAACGGCTGGCGGAGACCGCTGAAAAGGAAAAAGTGTTTCTGTGCATGGAGCCGCATGGAACGATTTCGCTTGCGCCGGGCGGGCTCGGCAGGATACTCGCGCTTGCGCCGTCGCCGTGGCTGTGCGTCAACTTCGACACTGCAAACCCGCGGCGCGGCGACTATGTCGGCAAGACGAAAAACGAAATTGATTTCAAGCTCGGCGAATCGGCGAAGGGGGATGAGCTCGCGGCGCTGGCGCCGGTGGCGGACAAAGTCAGACACGTACACTGGAAGGACATAGTCGGGCGCAACGCGGTGATAGCAGGAAAGGGCGAGGTGCGGCTGCGCGAGGAACTTGAAATACTGCGCGACGCCGGTTATGACGGAACGCTGTCGTACGAAACGGAAGGCTGGGAGGAAGCGGACGAAGCGCAGGCGATGATAGAGGAGAGCCTGATTTTCACGAGGCTGCTTCTGGCGGAGATGAGAATACTTTTCGATTGAAAAAGGCCCCGTATTGCCGGTACGCCGGACTCTCATTTGTACCCTCTTGAAAAAGTGAACAAAGCGGCTGATACTTTTGTGGTCAGGATCGAGGAGCGATTTAGGTCGTTCTGAAACCGGGATCGAATAATTAATATAAAGGAGAGAACCATGGCGAAGAAGACTGTGAAAAAATCCGCGAAGAAAGCGGACAAGAAGGGCAGCTATCTCTGGCTCACGACAGAAAATCCGGCGATTATTTTTGAAGACTCCGTTGTCGGGCGGATGAAGAAAAAACTTTGGGACTCTTCTGAAGCGGAAGTCGACGCGATTCTGAAAGAATACGGAATCCCGTCGGAACCTGAACTCGCGAAGCCCGGCAGCTATATACAGACGACGCCGCGAAGCAAGCTGATCGAGAACCGCCGCAAAAACGATATCGTGCTGATCCCGGTCGGTTGCACCGAGAACCACGGCGACCATTCGATCTCCGGGCTGGACAGCTTCATGGTCACGCAGATATGCGAGGGCGTTCGGCGCTTCACCGGCAAGAAGGGCAAGCCCGTGAACCTCGCGCACAATCCGCTCAGCTACGGCGCGCACCCCTACCACCACGTCGGCATGCCCGGCACGGTGAACATCCCGCAGGAAGTCGTTAAGGAGTATCTGATAAATGTCATGCTCGGCCTGTGGAACGACGGTTTCCGCAAGCAGATCATTGTCAACAACCACGGGCAGTTGTGGGTTCTCGAAACAGCTCTGCATGAGTTCATGTACCGCTACCAGCTCCCCGGCGTGTTTCAGGTTATCGATTGGCACCGCGCTGTTAGGGAATTCTTCTATCCGAACGGACCTGACCAGATCTCGACGCCGTTCGTTCACGCGGACGAGGCGGAGACATCTGTCGCGATGCTCATGTTCCCGAAAGAGATGATCGATATGAAATCGGCCTGCGACACGAAATCAGTGCCGCTAATGCCGCTTGGACATTTCGACAACTCGGTCGACAACTTCCACCGCCCGCACCGCTGGTCGGAAGGCGAGGGCCACTCCTGCATCGAAATCGCCGGAACCCCCGAAGGCGTTGTCGGCTGCCCGACGCGCGCGGACGCCCGCAAGGCCAAGCGCCCCATCGCCGCGATTCTCCAGTACCTCACGCTATGCTGCGACCAGATTCTCGAAGAGTTCCCGGCCGGCAAAGTGCCGCCGACGGAAAAGGTCACTCTCAGATCGGCCGCGGAAATGGCTCCCTATCTCAAGGAGCCGCTTAGCAAAGGCTGGAAGTCAGTTTATCAGTTGCCCAAGATCGGATTCTGATAATTTCAGTAGCGCGAACAAGCGCGGAATTGTTTTTATGAAATTTCGAAAGCGGGGACTCAGCTCCCCGTTTTTATTATGGATTTGCGTAGTAATCGTTTACGGCGTTCAGAAACATTTCTATTGTGCCGAGCCCTTTGGAAGTGGCGTCATATCGCAATTCCTTCGCGGGAGGTTTTGTGTAATCGTAATCGGGCGCGACGCGATAGGGCTCGCCGAATTTCTTGAAATGCTTCTTGTCCATAGAGAACTCGTATGTGCCCAAAGTGCGTTGGGACGGATACATTTTGAACAGGCTCAGCTTCAGGTTGAATAGCTTGCTGTCGAGCGGCGTGTAGAGGACGGTCGATTTCCCGTCCGGCAGGAATTGAAAGATGCGGGTCTCGCCGTTGACGACGTTGTTGTCGGGGAATTCGTAGTGGACGATTCCGGATTTCTTCGCGACGGCTGACGCAACGAAAGAAACTGAGTCGTGATCAATGTTGCCGCCCTCATAGGCGTGAGACATGATGTCCGTCGGGGCGATTTTTTCGACAAGTTTCGATAGGTCGCCGACGAGCTCTCGAAGATGCTTGTAAGCGCCCTGATCTGGATAGCCGAGAAAAAAGAGGCGGTCCTGAGGAACGCCGAGCAGTTCCATCACTGCGCGGGATTCCTTCTGACGAGCGGCCGGTTCGCCGCCGCGTCCGCCGTCAGTCGCCCAAACGCAGTAGACATCTTTTCCGGCGCGCATGTCGGCGACGATCTTTATGGCAATGTCTATTTCGTCGTCCTCGTGGGCGAAGAAGTAAAGCGCGGCTTGCGGTTTAGCGACAGCGGGCGTTTCCCCGCGGGCGGGTGTCGCTGATGCCGCAACTATCGCCGCGATAAGAAATACCAGCAAAGCGAATATATGTCGGCAGGAACTCACTCGATTATTTTTGTTTAGTTTCACTTGTTTCACGCTCAACCATTAAAACTTGTGAATTACCTTCTATTCGAAAGAACTGTTTCAGCGAGAAGGAGAAGAATAGCGGCGAGTAGGGCGGGGAACCAGAGGGCGGCGGCGCGGCGCGTGTAGGCGAGCGCTATTATCTTATCAACTACGCTGAACCTGCCTGATTCCAGAAAGTAAACTTTATAACCGCTGTATATCTTTTTAAACGCGGACGCTGAAAGCGTCTTCAACTGTCCCTCGCGCGGGTCGCTGTTCACGGCAAACGTGTCTATGATTTTATCTTTTCCGGATCGGATTTCGTACACGCCTTCATGCAGCTCCGAGTCTGCTCGCGAAGCGAAAACGCCTCCTCCGCCGTCAGTCACACGGACCAGTTCGATCGGCGCGACGGTTTCTGCGTTTCGCGCAACCAGAGATTCGACGCTGGCCGGAACGTCTTCCTGAATCCGGATGCCGCCGCCGAGCGTATACGAATTGCTATTCGTGCGGTTAATCTCGCCGAGATATTTCATAAGCTGCATAATGAACGGGATGAACGCCGGTTTGAGGGGCAAATTCGTTTCCGCAGGGTCGAAACGCGAGGCGAAGAGAATGACTTTGCCGCGGCCGACGCGCCTTTCCGCCAGCAGCGCCGAGCCGTCCGACAGTTCGGCGAGAGTCGAGACATCGGCGCCGTTCACCCGGATTTGAGCGGGCCGGTTGAACCGTGTTTCTCTGAACGCCGCGCCTGCCTTGCCGGACAACTTCTCGAACAGCGGGCGCGCAGAATCGAGTTCGCCGACCGCCAGAAACGAGGACGTCTCTTTATCGGTTCGCGCCGATGGTTTTTTTTGCGCGACAATCGAAACGCCGCCTCCGAAAAGGGTGCGGGCGATAATGTCGGCGGGTTGCTGTTCGTCTCCGGCGCTTATGAACACGCCGCCGCCGCCGGCGAGGAAGTCGCCGAGCGTGGACAGATTAGCGGGCGACAGCGCCGAGCCGTCGGGAACAATCGCAACGCGATACTTAGACAGCGCCTGCGCGGAGAGAGAATCCGGAGGCAGAATCGCCATGCGCGCCGCGCCGCCGACAGAACGAAGCGCGCGGGCGATATAGAACGAACCGCGGGCGGCGTCGCGGGTCGCGCTTTCGCTCGTGATAAGAGCGGCCGGAATCTCGCGGTGAGCGTCGAATGTGAAGTAGCGCGCGTTGTCGCCGCGCATCCTGTCGCCGGAGATGGCGATGCGTCCGCGCCGGCGGCCTGCCTCGCCGAGCGTGATGGAAAAGCAGCCGCGCGCGGTCCCTTTCGAGTCGGGTGTCAAAGTTTGTTCGCCGCGTTTGCGGCTGTCGACGTCGAGCGCCGCCACGATGGGAGTTTTCACCGGCGCGGAGGATTCGACCCGGAAGCAGATCGGCGATTCCTCGCCTGTGAGCGGAAAGAGCGGAAGAGAGACGCTTTCTACCCAGGCGTTTGCGCGATGCATTCCGGCGGCGAGCGCGTCGGCGATGATGATTGGATCGCCCTTGGCGGCGTCTGGCGGCTTCAGGCCGAAACCGTTCGATTGAAAATCCGAGAAGATGATGAGGCGCCGTTCGCTCGCGGGAGAGAGCCTGAGTTCGCGGATGGCGCGGTTGATTTTGAGGTCGAGAGGCGCGCGGCAAGAGCCGGGCTTCGCTTTTTTGATAAGGCTGATTGCTGACGCGGCGGACATGACGTTGGCGCCGGCGGCGTCTCCGCATGCGAGTTCGACGGTTATTTCGTCCTCATAAGCGGCGCGGCTAACAAGTTTTTCGGCGGCCGACTTGGCGCGTTCGAAGATAGTGACGCCGCCGCGTTCCCAGCTCATGCTCGGCGAGTTGTCGAGAATGATGTGCAGCGCGGCGCGGTCGCGCGTTCCTGGCAGAGAGAGCCGCGAGTTATGAAGGACGGGTTGCGCGAAAGCGAGCGCGAGCAGGGCGATGGCGGCGATTCGGCAAAGCAGGACGAGCCACTGCCGCAGGGTGAGTATGCGCATGCTGCGGCGCTTAGAGCCGATCAGCAGCATGAACGCCGGGAAAACGACCTGCTGGACGCGCCTGCGCGTGAAGAGGTGCAAAATAAGCGGTATCGCGACGAGAGCGAGGGCGGCGAGAAGCGCAGGTTGCAGGAATCCCATGGTTATCTCCGCTTGCTGCGCTCGCGCCGTTCGAGGTAGCCGAGCAGAATTTCCTCGGCGGCCGTAGATGTCGGGGCGGGAACGAAGTCGATGCCTATTCGAAGGCAGAAGTCGCGATAGTTATCGAGGAATTGGTTTAGGTTTTTCAGGTACAGAGCGCGGACAGCGGTCGGGTCGGAAGTGAGGTCGCGTCCGGATTCTGGATCGACAAAGCGAGAAGCGCGGGTGAACGGGAAATCGAGTTCGGCTGCTGAGAGGACATGGAAGACGACTGCTTCTCCGCCGCGGCCGCGAATGACGCGCAGAGCGTCCTGAACGGGGCCGGGGTCTTCGAGCAGGTCCGAGATGACGACGGCGAAGCAGCGGCGTCGCGACTGCTCGCCGAGCAGGCGGAGCGAATCGGCGATGTGAGCCTCGCCCCGCGGGCCGGTGTCCGCGAGCGCGCCGAGTATACGGTAGAGGTGCCCCCGCGATGTGCGCGGCTCGATCGCAGGTCTCCCGCCGGCGCCGGCGATTATCAGTCCCACCGAATCGCCTTGTTTCAGAAACAGATATGCGAGCGCGGCGGCAAGCAGGTTTCCGTGTTTCCATTTGCCGGACCCGTCTCCGGCGCCGGAGCGCCCGAAGTCCATCGAGGCGCTTGCGTCTGCGACTATATAAACTTGAAGGTTTTTCTCCTCTTCGTGCTGCTTGACGTAGTAGCGGCCGCTTTTAGCGAAAACTTTCCAGTCCACGTGGCGTGGGTCGTCGCCGGGATAATACTCGCGATGTTCGAGGAACTCGACGTTGAAGCCGCGCGAGGCGCTGCCGTGCATGCCGGTCAGCAACCCTTCGGCGACCATGCGCGCGCGAAGTTCGAGCCGGGCGACTTTCTCCATCAGCTCGGGCGAAAATAGCGGCATGTTGTTGTTGTCGTTCATCTTTTATTCCCGCCGAACATAACACATTCGGACAAACTTCAGCGGCAGCAGCGCCCTTCACATTCTAACGAATAGCGGAACTCTACTCAATGGCGGCAAGGTATGCGTCGTTTTGCGCTTCCGGTGATTGTGGATTTGTGTTAGATTATTAGAAGCCAGAAAGCAGCGCAAGGAATCGGCCGGAGGACAAAAACAAATGGACGCCAGCAAAAGGCATTATACGCGCGAGATAGCGGAGTGGGCCGCGCAGCTCAAGTACGAGGACATTCCGGAACGAATAATAGAGAAGGCGAAGCTGCAGACGATGAGCGTGCTTGCGTCGATATTCGCGAGTTCGCGCGCCGACGCGGGCCATCGGCTGCGCGAGGCGGTGCGCCGGTGGTCGGACCCCGGCCAATGCAGGATGATCCCGTTCGGCGACAGCGTGACGATGAAGGACGTGCTGACGGCGAATTCGGGAATGAGCATGCTGATGGATTACGACGACTACCTGTTCGCCGGGCATTCGGGCCATTCGGCGGTTCTCGCGCCGCTCGCGCTTGCGGAGCGGATGGAAGTTGACGGAAAGCAAATGCTGACGGCGCAGGTGATAGCGAACGAGGTTGAGGCGCGGCTCGGCGGCTCGGTTATGATGGGCCCGCTTAACGGGCAGATGTGGGCGTTCATACACAGCGCCGGCGCAGCGCTTGCGGCCGGCAAGCTGATGGGGCTGGACGCAGGGCAGATGACGTCGGCGCTCGGAATGTCGCTTGCGCAGCCGGCTTGGCCGCTCGCGCCGGGTTTCCTCGGCGGTGATTCGAAGCTGTTCACTGCGTCAGCGGGAATCCATACCGGAGTTCTCGCGGCCCAGTTTGCCGCTGAAGGCCTCGAAGGCCCGGAAGATATTATCGAAACTGATGAAGGCTTTTGCGACACATTTTCGTTCATTCCGCTCTATCCGATGCTGACGCGGCTCGGCGAATGCTGGCTCTCGGACACGCTGAGCTATAAGCTTTATCCGGGATGCGCTTATATCGACTCAACGATGGACTGCGTGTTTAAAATACGGAAAGAAAAGAAGATCGACACAGACGATATTTTCAAAATCGATGTCTATGCGAGCCTCCTGACAGTGAAGATGGACGAACTGGCGACGGGCATGGTGCGCCACCAGAACACCCACCCGGTGACCCTGAATTTCTACACGCCGTATAACGTAGCTGCGGGGTTGATCGACGGCGAGCTCGGCCCGGACCAGTTCCGGCAGGAGCGGATCGAAGACCCGAAGGTGTGGGAACTCGCCAAACGCGTGCGCGTTCACCACGACATCGCTTTGACGGGCAAAGTTATTGATTCCGTGACGGATCTGATAGACCTGAGATTTCTTTTAAGCGAGTTGCGTTTAAGCAGCCTGAGAACGCTGGTGAAGAAAATCGGGCCTGGCTCGCCGCTCGTCTGGCTGGCGGCCGGACGCGAGGTGACTAATTTCATCACTGAGGGACGCCGGACGCTCGACAAGGTTTTCGGCGGACAGCGCGAGGAGAAAGCGGACAAGAATCTTGCGAAGAGCGCCGAGGATTTCAAGATGGCGTTCGGTTCGCGGGTCGTGTTCGAGATGAAATCGGACAAGAAAAATTATGAATGCGAGCAGGAAATACCATACGGCGCGGCGGGCAGGCCTCTGGAAGAATTGAAACTTGATGTCGCGGCAAAATTCGAGAAGGAAGCGCGCCAGGTTATCACCGGAGACGCTTCACAGGCGGCGATGGACAAAATTTCGGATTTTGAAAATCAGGATTCCGCCGGCGTTCGCGCGCTCGTTTCCGACTGCTGTTCGCAGAGCGAATG
>Ga0172379_10000561_pt1 | contig 91200 bp, 111 predicted proteins | sample GrowelOW334metaG_FD_119756 | JGI IMG/M metagenome (GOLD analysis project Ga0172379, IMG submission 119756) | Groundwater microbial communities from an aquifer near a municipal landfill in Southern Ontario, Canada - Groundwater well OW334 metaG | ecosystem: Environmental > Aquatic > Deep...
CTGTTTCATGACCAAAATTTTTTAATAATGGTTGTAAAACATCTTCTCTTAATCTATCTCTCAAATCAGTAGCAACATTAATATTTGTGTTTGCTATTCTCATAATTTCCTCTCTTTGTTCTTTGCTTAAATTAAAATAAACTTTAATACCATGGATAACATTTATTTTAGTTTTTACTGCTTCTATAATTGCTTGATTTCTATGTTGACCACCAAGAATTTTAAGAGGTTTATTTTCAGCATAACTTGTGTTAAATTCTATAATTATATCTGAAAAAGACCTACCCTCTTTTGCATCATCAACCATTTGTTCATAATAATAATTATCTGTCTCTAATTCTCTATTTGCTTTTGATAACTCATCTAATTCTGGGTCTATTGTTGAATTTGGGTCACTAAATTTTATAAAATTTTCTCCAAGTATATGACACTCTGTATAAAATGATTCGGATTTCTTATCAAGAATAATTATAAATGGTTGGTTATGTTTCTTTTCAAATGTAGGAATTAACTTTCTAAACTCTTTTATCTCATTTAATGTTTCATCTGAAATTGTATCTTCGGATAAAACTTCTATATCTCCAGAATTTTCTAATGCTTTTTTTATTAATTCTTCAACAACAATATTATTATTTTTTAGACCCGAATTTATTTTATATCTCAAAACTTTATCCCATATATCATCAGAAGTTGAAAATTGTAATTTTAATTTATTTTGTGTTTCTTCTTTTATTTTTTCTTCCATAATTATATATAAAAAACGAGGTTTTTAAATATTTGCTATTTCTATCTATAATCATATACAATCATATATAAAAAGGTTTAAATAGCCATTATTCTTGTGCACTATATATGATTATATATAATCATATATGATAATGGTGATAAAATGAAAAATGGAACAACAAACAAAACTAAGTTCAGAATTAGAAATAAAACCAGTTATAACTCTACAAAGAAATACATTAACTTTAGAGAAAGAAAAAGAGAGATTTATTACTAATTTATGTGATTTCATAGAACCCCTTAATTTTGAGCAAATACAATATATTGGAAGACCTAAAGCTAATTTTAAGGATATAATTAAAGCAATGTGTGTTATGTCTTATAATGGGATGTCTTACAGGAGAACTCAATCTGATTTAAGATGGATGTATGAACAAGAATTAATAAGAACCATACCTCCAAAAAGTACTTTAAATGATTATTCAAACAATAAGAACACTGAATTAATGATTGAAAAATTAATTCAGATTTCAGCATTATTTTTTCGTGAGAATGAAGATACTATGATTTTAGATTCTACTTGGTTGGCAACAAAAATGTATCATGGAGGTTTTAAAAAAGTTTATGATAAAAAGAATGTAAATTTTGAAGAAACAAGGAAACTTCATATTTCTTGTTTAAAAAATAGCAGAATAATCTGCTGTGCAAAAGCCACAGTAGGAGAAAGACATGACTGTCCTTTGTTTGAAGACCTTGTTAGACCTCCCGTAAAAAATGGTTTTAATATTAAAACTTTGATTGCTGATTCTGGATATATGAGTAAAGATAATTCTGCTTTATGTGAAGAACTTGGAATGGCTGGGGCTTTTATTGATTTTAGAGTAAAAGCTACTGGAAAACGTGCTAAGAGTAATTTATGGAGAGAGAGTGTAAAGATGTGGAAAGAACAAAAAGATGTTTGGCATGAAACTTATAGATTTAGAGTTTTAGTTGAGGGAATTTTTTCAGCAATAAAAAGAAAGAATCTTAATTACCTTCGTTCTAAAAAAGAAACTGCTTTACATGTTGAACTCTTGTTAAAAGCTTTAGTTTATAATATTACTATTATTGGGAAATATTCTTGAATTTTAAAAGAGGTTATAGAATTAAGCAGGAATTGTTAATTCCCCTCTCTTAATTTTCTCCAATAGTTCTTTTCTCAATATCTCTTCTTTAGGAATATATGTTTTAATAATAACCAGAGAATTATTTACATCCCTAACAAATTTTTCTCTCAAAGAGCCATTTACTATTTCCCTATTTATTTTATTGTCTTTAATGAACATTAAAAAATTCCTCCCTCTTGTTATTATTATTTAAGTCAAGAATAGTATTTAAATCTTGATGTGTAACACCATAATTTAATTCCAAATCATAAATATTTGATAATTTTATTATCTTATCTTCTTTTAATTCTTGAAAACCTTCTTTATTGAGAATTATAACCTCTGTTTCTTTACCAACTCCAACAACAACTTCTGCATTTCTCTTTGCTTTGTAAACATTATAAATTGCTGTTTTCAAATCTTTTGATTTACAATGTTTTTGAAATAATAATGTATTTAATGCTTGAGTTGAACCAGAGCCAATAGCATGAAAATGTATATCTCTATAATCTGCATAACTCTTTTCATCTATTTCACTTATTTGAGCTTTCCCTTCATTATCAAAGCCAACAAGCAAGATACTTGTTTGCAAACTAAAATTAGACACTGTTTCTAATATTCTTTGAACAAATGGATTTTGTATAGGATTTGATAATATTGTTTTAATATAATTTTCATCTATTCCAAATAAGTCATACACTTCCTTTTTTATTATCTCCTTTCTAATTTTAGCCATATTTTCTATTATCTTCCCCTTTATTTTATAAAAATCATAAAAATCATTAGTTCCTTCTAATATTCTATCAAATAATAACATTTGACCAGAAAGCATAGCTACAATATTATTTTTATTTAAAATCTTATATTTCTTGATTTCTTTTTCAAATTGTCCTAAATCTCCAACTGAAACCATATGGTCTGTTGAAAAGACAATGGATTCTTTTCCATTATCTGTAGCTATAGCAGATACACAAATTGTCATATTTTTATTAAATTATATCACTTTTTAACATTTTATGTGATAATTATCACATTTAATATATCAATTTAATTCGGACAGTTCTCGGACAATTTCAACTTTTCGGACTGTGTTGCAATCTACAAAACCTTTAAAAAGCAATTTCTCCAAAACTCTATTATGAAGCGTTCAAGTAGAAGATGGAAGAAAGATGGGCAAATGCGTTGGAAATGGCAACGTAAAAGGCTCAGAAAAGAAAAACGAAAAAGAAAAATGAGAAGAGCTAGAAGCGCATAAATTCTATTCTAAATAAAATTATAAGATAAATCGATGCAAAAAAGTAAGAATTCCAAGTATAAATAAAAGACTTCCAACTAATTTATTTAAATTTTCTTCTTTTATTAAGTTAGCAAGCTTTGCAGACAAAAGTGAACCAAAAATTCCCCCAAGCACTGCAAAAATTAAAAGGCTCCATCTAAAGCCAATCTGAGAAATATAATAAATATGTGCAATTGAACCAAATAATGCAACAAAGAACATTACAAAAATTGAAGTTCCAATTGCGGAATGTGTTTCAAAATTAAGGACAAATATCAAAAGAATCAAAATAGTGATTCCCCCTGCTGCCCCAAGGCTTCCCCCCAAAAGACCAACAAAAAAAGACAGCACAATAGCAATCCAAAATCTTGTTTTAGAATAATTTTTCAAATTATAAACCTCATATAAACTAACTTTTTTTCTAAATAAAATAACTCCTGTAAATGCAGTTATCAAGGAAGTTACTCCGACTAAATTTACATTGGAAACAGATTTTGATATATAACTTCCAACAATCGCTCCAATTATTGCGAGAATTGAAAGAGATAATCCTGTCTTAAAATTAATATGTTCATATCTCTTGTAAGTAAATAAAGCTCCCAAAGAAACAAATACATCCAATGCCAAGCTTATTCCTATAAGAGTGAATGCGTCGTAATCAAGAAATAACAAGATAAGGGGTGCAAAAACCACAATTGCAGAAGCACCAACTAATCCCGTGATAATCCCAGTAGCAAAACCCGCCAATATAAAAATTAAAACTTCAGGTATCATTTTGATAATAAACCAAAAATAAAGAAAAAGATAGGATTATTAAATTTAATTATACTGCAAAAAAATAAAAAAGTAATTTTATTTAATACTCAAAATAATTATTTTATAACTTCAAAATCCAAATAAAACGATTTATTCTTTCCTGCATTTAAAACTGCTTTATATTTTCCACTTTTTGGAAAAGATTTACTTTCACAATTAAAGTTTTGTATTTTCCAAGTTTGACAAAATTGATCAAAAGAATTAATCAGTTCACCATCTTCTAAACTATAAATATTAAGTTCCAAATCTACTGCACCATATTCTGATTTTCCTTCACCATAAAAGGAAAAATTTAATGCATTTAAATTTCTAAGGTCATAAACAGGTTCATTAAGACCAATAAATTCATTTCCATTTACCATCCCGTCATTATTAAAATCGATAAAGTTTTTGTACATAAAAAATCCAGCAGGAGTTAAGGTATTTGGATAATTATTTTTACTTTGATTTGAATAATTTGAGGTATTATTATTAACAATTATTTGACTTTTTCCTGCATTTGCATATTCTAAATCATGTTGCATCATAGCCTGATTTGTAATGACTGAACCAGAAGTCGAAAGAATTTCTTTTGCTCTATTTCCTTCTACTGTGTTATTGCCTGGAGTATTTATTGACCCCAAAATAGATAACGATTGTCCAAATAAAGCAGTTTTTTGTGCTTTTGTCATTGAAGAACAACCCATAGTCCCGCAAAGGACCGCACCTGCTAGGCCCAAGCTAATCATTATTGGTACACTCTTGACTAATCTTGTCAGATTTTTCATGTAAAAACAAGATATAAGAACTATTTAAATGTTACTATGAGTAAATGACATTATATTGGGTAGATTAAAAACAATCAAAACATCTCCTTTATCACAATAACCTTTATTAACTAATTTCTATTTTTTCAGTTATGATGAGCTCTATTTGGACAGAAAAATACAGGCCTTCTAAATTTTATGAACTGGTTGGGCAGGATGAAATTGTAAAGAGGGTGGAATCTCTAGCAAATTCCTTAAATATCCCACATTTAATGTTTGCAGGACCCGCAGGAACAGGCAAATCATCTCTCGCACTTATTGTAGTCAAAGAACTTTATGGACAAAATTGGCATGAAAATTACCTTGAATTAAATGCTTCTGACGAAAGAGGGATAAACATTGTTAGGGAAAAAGTAAAGAATTTTGCAAGAACCAAATCTCTAGGTAAAGTCCCTTTCAAAATAATCTTCCTAGACGAAGCAGATGCATTAACTCCAGAAGCTCAGCAAGCCCTAAGGAGAACAATGGAAAATTATTCTTCAACTTGCAGATTTATTCTATCTTGTAATTATTCCAGCAAGATAATAGACCCAATCCAATCAAGATGTGCTATTTTCCGTTTTAAATTGCTTGAAAAAAAAGACATTGAAAAATATCTTATGGAAATCGTAAACAGAGAAAATTTAACAATCTCTCCGGAATCAATGGAAATAATTTATGAAGGAAGCGAGGGAGATTGCAGACGTGCAACAAACCTTCTTCAGGCAACAGCTTCAATATCTCCAAATATCACCCCTGAATTAGTTTCAACAATAATCTCTAATGCAAAACCAAAAGATATCAAGGTAGTATTAGATTATGCCCTTGCGGGAGATTTTCAAAAGGCAAGAGAAAAACTTTTAGACGTCATGCTAAAAGAATCCATTTCTGGACAGGATGTGATAAAATCAATTCAAAAAGAAATTTGGAATCTTCCTGTAGAACCAGAACTAAAAGTAAAATTAACTGAAAAAACAGGGGAAACCGAATTTAGAATAGTTGAGGGTTCTGACCCATTCATACAGCTTCAAGCTCTTCTTGCAAGTTTTGTTCTTGCAGGTTTGGGTAAGGAGTAAAAATGAAAATAATGATTTTATGCAGTAAATATTTCTATAACAAAATTCCAGAGATAAAGGAAGAATTAGAAAAGGCTGGGCATACAATAGCTTTACCAAATAGCTTTGATATACCATTCAAAGAAGAGGAAATGAAAAAGAAAAGTTTAGAAGATCACATAAAGTGGAAAGGAGAGATGATTAAAATAAATAAAAAAAATATATCTCCAAATGATGCCGTTCTTGTATTAAATTTTGATAAAAATGATGAAGCAAATTATATTGGGGGAGCAACATTTTTAGAGGTATATGAATCATTTGATATGAATAAAAAAATCTTTTTTTATAATCCTCTTCCAGACAATAAATACTTCAAAGATGAATTAGTGGGGATGAATCCAATAATAATAAATAAAGATTTGTCCAAAATCGTTTAAAATGATTCAGGAGAATAACATTGAAGTAGAAATTCGTTCTTTTATTTCGAAAGAAAAATATGAAGAACTTCTAGAATTCTTTCATCAAAATTCCAAATTCATAAAAGAAGATTTTCAGGAAACACATTATTTTGATTGCGAACCAGATTTGAGGATTCAGAAAAATAACAAAGGCTCAAAAATCTGGCTCAAAAAAGGGAAAATTCATGATGATGCTCGGGAAGAAATAGAAATATTTACTGAAAATGACCACTTCGAGGATTTAGGCAGATTATTTAATGAACTTGGTCACAACGTGGAAATAAAATGGCTCAGAGAAAGAAATCAATTTGATTGGGATGGAATAAAAGTTTGTATTGATTATACAAAAGGATATGGGTATATAATTGAATTAGAAAAAAGAACAAATGAAGAAAATAAAGAAGAGATTTTAAAAGAATTAAAAAACAAATTAGCTGAATTAAATATCCCCTTAACTTCAAGAGAAGAATTTGATGAAAAATATAATTATTATAAGGGAAATTGGAGGAAATTAATAGAATGAACTTCAAAGAAATAATTTATTTCAAAACAATGATTAATTATAAATCGAAAGGAATTAATAAAATATCCTCAAATGAAAATCTAGAAGAAATATATCTCTATTCTTCAAGAATAAGGGAGACTGCTAGATACGCCTTATCAGAAGAAATCTCTCCTAAAAAAGCAAAAAGGGAAATATCAGATTTATTAGATAATATAAAAGAATTAAAAAAAGGAGCAAAATAAAATGAATAAGTCTGCTTTTTTAGATGATTCAAATCTTCCATCAACTGAAGGGATATATCTTGCAAAGGGAATTTGGGGAGATAAAAAACCAAGAGAAATAGATGTATATAATCATCCTATAAAGGGATTATCCTGTTTTGCAGAAGATTTTGGAAGTGCAGGAACAGGAGTTGATGACTCAACAGATTGTCATGTATCTGTTCAAAATACAGGATTAGAATTCATAACTAAATTAAGGAATTTAAATTAAAAAAGGAGCAAGATAAAATGTCGCCATGGGTTGAGAGACACAGACCAAAACATTTTTCAGATGTAAAAGGACAAGATGAAGCTATTTACAAAATTAGAAGATTTATGGAAGAATTCAATTCTGAAAAATCAAAGAAAGCCCTGATTCTGCACGGACCCCCTGGAGTTGGAAAAACAACAATAGCACATGTTATTGCAAAAGAATCGGATTCTGAACTTTTTGAATTGAATGCTTCTGATTTAAGAGACAAAAAACGATTGGATGAGGTTTTAAAGCCCGCAATTGAGCAAAGGTCCCTCTTAAATAAAAATAAAATAATTTTAGTAGATGAAGTGGACGGAATTTCAACTGTTGATAGAGGGGGATTGCCTGAATTAATCTCGCTAATAGAAACTTCCAATTTCCCAGTTATAATAACTGCAAATAATATCTGGGATAATAAATTAAGCCCATTAAGAAAAAAGGCAGAATTAATTCAATTGAAGGAAGTAGATTATAAGACAATAAAGGATGTTCTGATTTGGATTTTAAGAAAAGAAAAGCATTTCATAGACAATGAAGTTTTGACAAAAATTGCAGTAAAGGCAAAAGGAGATTTGAGAGCAGCAATAAATGATTTGCAGGCAATATCTGAAATGCAGGACCCATCAAAGATAACCTTCGATGAAAGAAACAAGGAAGTAGATATATTCAATGCTATGAAGCTCATTTTCAAGGGAAAAGCCACAGAAGATACTCTAAAAATTTTTGATTCTGTAAATATGTCCATAGATGATATAATTCTCTGGGTTGAAGAAAACATCCCCATGGAATATTCTGGAAAAGAATTAGCACGAGCATATGATTTGCTAAGCAAAACCGATTTGTTCAAGGGGAGAATCTACAAACAGCAGTATTGGAGATTTTTGGTTTATGAAAATATATTTTTAAGCTATGGAATTTCTTCTGTAAAGAAACAGGCAAAAACAGGTTTTACAACTTACAAACGCCCAACAAGAATATTAAAAATATGGATGAATAATCAGAGAACAGCAAAGAAGAAATCAATTGCAATCAAATATGCAGAATACTGTCATATTGCTCAAAAAAGAGCAATGAGAGAATTTCCAATATTAAAACAAATAATTAACTCCAACCCGGATATTTCCAAAGAACTAAAACTTGATGAAGAAGAATTGGAATATTTGAAAGGTTAATCTAATTTAGCTACCTTAGTAAAATCATATCAATGATTATAATGCTCAACCTTGTTAAGCATCACAATCAAATAATTATATTAACATAATAACAAACTGTTACAGATAACTATCTAAAAAATTAATTTTATCCGCACTGAGCAGTTGTTGTGCTTCCAGAAGTTTCATATCCAAAACCTGCACTATAAGCAGTTGTTGATAATGTCTGACTACATTCTTCAGGAACATTTCCATCTGTAAATGCACTGCAAATTACAGATAAGTATGAAGCTGGATCTCTTGCACTTGAAGCTTGAACCCCATTTATGACTAAAGTTGGACTTCCTGCAATGTCATATTTTTCATTTAATGTCTTGTCAACATTGAAAAGAGGATAATTTCCACTTAACCATTTTGTCTTATCATCCTTGTTCTCTGAAACCTGAAATTCTTTGTCTGCACTTGTAACACAAGAATTTAATGTAACTTTGTTTATTCCTGTTTCAGTCAAGCAAGATGCACTATCTCCTTCTTGCAAGAAACATTTTAAATAAGGAATAAGCTTGTCTGGTTGTCCTTTTTGTATGCAATATTCTCTTAAATTTTCCTCAACCTCTCCTGAAGTTGGGTGCATTGCATAATAAACGAATCTAAGCTTGAAATCAATTTTATCTCCTAGAAGTTCAATAGCAGGAATTATTCCTTTTTCTGCCTGAGTTCCATATGGGCAGTAACTCATAACAAATAATTCAACTGCAGGTTTGTCTGTTTTTGGAATATTTGTAGTTGTGGGGGTGCTGTCCGGTTCTGTTGTATCCTCTACTGTCAAAGGGATAAGATAACTTTCACTTAAAAAATATTTTCCATCTTTGGTAACAAAATAGGGAATTTCTTGATTATTAATTGATATGTAGACTTTATAAAAAGACCCTTGTGAAGTTGAATTGATTAGTTCTGCTTCAACTCCCTGAGAGGTAGCAAATTGAACAAGATTCTCTCCTGCTTTATTTTCAGAAACAACCTTTCCTGTTAATCCTACTCCAGAAAGACTGCTCACTAAAAGAATAACTACCAAGAATCCAAGAACAAATGTAGAAACAATCCAAGGATTTTTTCTTGCTTTCTCTAATTTTTCCTTTTTTGAAATTTCTTGCACACTTTCCTTCTTGGCTTCTTCCATCTGAAAAAGATGAAATAATCATTTAAAAATATTGTGGTTTTAAAGTCCATCTCAATGTAAGAATATTTGAAATAGATTTTAAGGCAAATATTAAAAACATGAATATCTATTTTATATCATGCCGTACGACATAATAACCGGAAGAAATGTTTCAGACAAGAAAGACTTTGGAGATAAGGGACTAGCATATCTTGGAAAAGGATTTGTAAAAATGGGGCAGTATACTTCTTTAAGCAACAAGATATTTATGGATATAATTAGAAGTCATGTAATTTTGGTAGCAGGAAAAAGAGGTTCTGGAAAGTCTTATACTTTAGGCGTTGTTGCAGAAGAGCTCTCCAATCTTCCAAAAGAAGTTTCCCAAAATATTGCATCTCTTATTTTTGATACTATGGGAATTTATTGGACAATGAAATACCCAAATGAAAAAGACAAGGCTCTACTTCAGGAATGGGATTTAAAACCTAAAAGCCTGAAAACAAAAGTCTTTATTCCATATGGGCACTTTGATAGATATATCCAAAAAGGAATTCCAGGAGATGAAAAATTCGCTTTGGATATTTCAGAAATGACTGCTGAAGATTGGATTTTAACTTTCGGGCTGGATATAATAAATCCAATAGCAGTTTTGATTGAAAGGGTAGTTACAAAAATAAAAGATGAAGATAATTATGACATAGAAGATATAATCTCGGAGATTGAAAAAGATGAAAGAACAGACAAGGAGATAAAAAATGCTGCTATAGGATTGTTTGAAGCAGCGGGCACATGGGGAATATTTTCAAAAAAAGGAATCGAGCCAACAAAAATAACAGATTTAATAAATGCAGGAACAACAACTGTTCTCGATTTGAGTGTTTATAACTCAGTTGGAAGTTTTAATGTAAGAGCTCTTGTAATAAGTTTAGTATCAAGGAAACTCTTTAATCAGAGAATGGATGCAAGAAAAAAAGAAGAAATAAAATCAATATCTAGGGGGCTTGACTTGTCTTCATTTTCAGAAAAAAAAGAAACTCCTCTTATCTGGATTTTTATTGATGAAGCTCACGAGTTCCTACCTTTAGAAGGAAGAACAATAGCAACAGACGCGCTTATTCAATTGCTAAGAGAAGGGAGACAACCAGGAATTTCTGTTGTTCTTGCAACACAACAGCCAGGGCAAATTCACAAAGATGTTATGACCCAATCTGATTTGGTCATTTCCCATAGGGTTACTTCTGCACCCGACTTAGAAGCACTTAATAGAATAATGCAAAGCTATCTTCTTGAAAGCATAAAAAAGTATATGGACGATTTACCTTCTTTGAAAGGTTCTGCAATAATCTTAGATGATAATTCAGAAAGAATTTACCCTATGCGTATTCGTCCAAGATTCACTTGGCATGGTGGAGAAGCCCCAACTGCGATAAAGGCTGAAAAAGGCTTGTAATAACCTTTTTAAACTGAAAAAATCCTTCTTTTTAATGAACAAAACTACTGAATTAGTAAAAAATATAATCTTTGAAGTAAATAAAAAAGTAAAAAGAGCCTACTGGACAAACGAAGAAATAGACAAATTTTTTGGAAGGCGCTCTGCACAAGAGATAATCCAAAATGGAACAACTTGTTTTATGAATCCGTGTTTGGACCTTACATTGGTTTCTTCATATTTAATGTCCTCAATACACATCCCCCATCAGTTTATTATTGAGGAGCATCTGCCAACAAAAGATTTTACCTATGAGAAATCCAATCTTGTGCTTAAGAATTTCAACTTTAATAGATTGCATTTTGCACTAGAATTACAACACCAAGGTGAAAAGTATACTCTTGATTACAAAAAAGAAAATGAAGTGTATATCTATAGAGGGGATTATAGTGAAAGAGAAGATATACCAAGCGCCGGAAGGATAATAATGCCTGGAGAGAAAATAAATCCATATAAACCAATTTATAGAAATTTGGGGTATGACACCCTGGAAGATTTAATCAAAGATAAATTTATTGAATTTTCTCTTGAAAAGAATCTTGACAGGTTAAAACAGGATAACTCTAAAGAGAATTACAAGTTCTACAAAGAAAGATACAAAGATGAGTTTAATATCATCACAATACCTCAAAATTAACTCTAACTCTTATTTTATAAGGAGCAGTTTCACCTGCAGATTTAATATTTAAAACTTTAATCTTCTTTTTGTATTTCTCAGCTTGCTCTTTTATTTTTTTAATGATTAAATCGGTTTCATCGACCTTGCAAAAGTCATAATAGTATATTTTTGTTCCTTTCTTGCTTAACATAAATGCCTGTTCAAGAAAACTCTCCTTCAGGTTTGGTCTAGGCATTATGATAAAATCAAATTTTTTATTTTGAGTCTTTAACTTTAAGGCAACTTTTTTTATGTCTCCATTAACAAACTTAATTCTATTCTTGACTCCATTAAGCTCTGCATTCAGTTCCGCATATTTATTTGCTTCCTTGTTTAATTCATTGGAATAAACTTCATCTGGTTTAGAATTTTTTGCAATGACAATCGAAAAAGGAGCAACTCCTGCAAACATTACCAAAACGGCTCCCTTGTTTTTTATAAAAGAAGAGATTTCTTTTCTTTCATTGCTCAACCTAGGAGAAAAATATGTTGTATCAATGTTAAATCTAAAGGAACACCCATTTTCTCTATACAAAACTTCCTTGTTTTTCTCTCCTGCAAGATGTTTTGTCTCCATCTTTCTCAACCTGCCAGAAAATTTCCTTGATTTTTCAAGGACAGTCTTTATGTTCTTATTTTTCCTAAGAATATCCTTTGCGAACTTTATTTTGTCTATTTTATTTATGTCATCAGAAAAATTAATAATGGCAACATTTCCAAGAACATTAAAAGAACGCTGATTAGAATTTAATTTCATGAATATTATTTTAAATCAAACAATTTAAACCTTGCTTTTTCTTTTGAAAAAAACAAACGTTGCAACTCCAGCAACAAATAAAATTATAGAAAGAAAGCTCGACCCTTCTTCTTGTACCCCTGCAACAGCATTTCCTGTAATTGAAGGAGATAAGAATACAAGGGAACCAATTAAAAAAACAACTGCAACCAAATAACCAAAATTAAATCTCCCCATCTTTTTTACCTCTGAATAATTTAAGATATTCAATTTTATAAACATTTCTAATTCGATAAATTTATAAGTTAAATTCCACTTTAAAACAAATGGGGATGATGGGCGATTTATTTTATAGTATAGATCCAAGCACAATGATTCTTGGTTTGATTTTCATAGTCCTATATGTTATCATACACTTCTCGCTTTCAAAGGTATTCAAGAAAGAAAGAGCATCTTCAACAATTATCTCACTTTGTATTTCCCTTCTTGCAGTTTATGGATTAAACAGAATTGACTTTAATTTAAGCGGTATTTTGTTCAATTGGGGTATTTCCGAGGATATCCTTTATTTAATAGTTCCGTGGATTATTTTGGGGATTACAATCTTAGTTTCCTTTGTAAAAGACAAAACAACAGGAAAGATAAGTTTTAGACTCTATAGACTGCTCTTGATTCTCGGAGCAATATTGCTACTTATTGGTTTAATCCCAGGAGTTTATGAACAAACAATATTTATAATTGCAGGAATAATTTTAATTTTGCTTGGAATTATCTTATGGTTTATAAAAAAGGTAAATTTAAAAAAAAACACAAATCCAGCGGATGGCGTTGATATCTTAATAGAAGAAGCGAGAAACTTCAAAAGGTGGGCATTAAAACAAAAAAATCCAAGATTTTATGGAAGCTGGGCATACTTCATAAGTTATCTCTACTACAAAAGAGGATATCCAAAAGGAGAAAAAGCAATTTGTAACAAGCTAGCCATAAGCCAGAGAGATTTCATTAATATCTTTAATAAATATGGGATTGTGAATTAAAAATTCTTAAAACCATTTACCAAGCCCTTTTTGTTTTGATTTCTCTTTAATTTCTTTCAATTTATCTATTTGTTTATTCACCCTTTCCTCAGAAAAGTTATGCCTTTCAATTAAAATATCCCGTATTCTATTCTCATTTATCTTGCCAAATTCAATTTCAGAATCAGATACATCTGGTTTTCTAAATAACTCAAAAATTTCTTTCCAATCAAATTGTTCGTCTCCTGACAAACTCATCATCTGTTCCTCAACGCTCTGAAAAATAAGAACAGGCTGTTTATACCTCTTTACAATTTCAAGTGCTTTCTTCTGTCCGATTCTAGGTATTCCTTTTGGATTATAATCTGTCCCAACCAAAATACCCAAGCAAATTAACTGATCTAAATTTATCTCAAGATAATTCAAAACTTTTTCAAGTTCAATGATTTCGGGCTTAATTTCAACATATCCATTGTAAGTTTTTCTTTTTCTGGAAATTGTTAGATTTCGTATTAATTTGGGTGCTCCAAAAAGCAGACTATCATAATCTTGACTTACAGAAGCATAAATATTGCTTTTTACTCTAGAAAGGTAGGCTGCTTCTGCTTCTCCTTCTGATGGTGCCTGAATAACAGCGATGCCCATTGCTTCTAAAAGTTCTTTACTTTCTCTAATCATTTCATCATCAAGACGCAACAATTGAGAACTATATCTTTTCATTCCCATAATATCTTCTTCAGTTTTTGCATTTTCATATCTTTCTTTTGCCAAGTCTCTTACTTCTTGTCTTTTCTTGTGAGTTCTTGCTTTCAAATTTGGGGCAAAGCCATCAAAAGCGTAAATGAGTTTTATTCCTTCACCCAATAAATTAGTATTTCTGTAAAAAATCCCTGACAAATGACTTGTAATCCTTTTCTGATTATCCATTAAGGGAGTTCCATCTGGCTGTCTTATTGTTGACAAAAACTGATAAAGAGTGTTAAACGCATCAACACACAAAGTTTTATCTTTAAGTTCCGATATTTCAATTTCTCTTCTAGGTATAATCTCACGAATATTTAATCCCATTTTCCTTGAATTTATATGATTAAGAAATATAAATAATTATCTACTTCTTGGATTTATCCAATTTCTTTTTAGCAGAATAATAAAGTTTTTTAAAAAGACTTCCTAACTGAAAATCGCTAAGATTGCCTGTAGAATAACCTTTAAATTCTCTTATTCTAATGCTCTTTTCATATCTGTTATCAAAAGGCTTGTCAGGATTTAGATTCATATCATTAGATAACTTTACAAAAAGAACCATTTTCTCAAGCTCACCTTTATCAGCACCTTTCTCTTTAGATTTGGGTATATTATCAAAAGAGCCATATTTTCTTAAAATCCTAGTTGTCAAAGATTGAGCATATGCATCGCTAGGAATTCTTTCTGGATTTTTTAGATAATTGTGATATTCTTCAAGCAAGCTATCTTTTACCATATTGTAACTACTACATAGTACTATATAAAGTTTTCTGTGAATTGGTGCATTGATTCTCACACAAATTCCGAACCTTTAAATAATTCTCTTCATAACTTATCTCATGAAAACAACATTCATACCCTTAGACTATGACTATTTTGACTGGCAAGGCAAAAACTATGCAAAGATAATTGGAAGAGATGATAAAGGAAAAAGAGTCTGCATTATTGATTCTTGTCCAGTTTATCTTTGGGCAATTTTGAAGGGAAATATTAAGCAAAACAAAATAGATGATTTGATTAAAAAGATAAAGGAAATTAAACTGGACTTAAAAGGGCGACAAACAAAAGTAGAAAAAGTTGAAATACACGAAAGAAATTTTCTTGACAAACCTGTTAAAGCTCTAAAAGTTTTTGCAACAAACTACAAAGATTTACATGATATTGCAAATAACCTTGATTTTCCTGAAATAGATAAGAGAAGAGGCTATGATTTAGGTTTTATAACTCACTACATAATTGAAAAGAGAATAAATCCATTATATTGGTATGAAATTGAAGGAGAATCCCTTAACAATTCAGATGATTATGGAAAGATAGGTTCTGTGATTGATTCGGATATATGCATAAAAGTTGAGAAGTATAAAAAAATAGAAGAAAAGGAATTCTTACCAAAAGTTTTAGCTTACGATATTGAAACAGATGATATCCAGATAGGAAATGGGCAAATATTGATGGTTTCTTTGGTTTCCAATAAAACAAAAAAAGTAATAACCTGGAAAAAATTAGCCAATGATAAAAACAAACCAGAATTTGTAGAATATGTAAAAGATGAAGCGGAGTTATTGGAAAAATTCACAAAAGAAGTTAGAAGCATCTCCCCAGATTTTTTGGTCGGATATTTTTCAGATGGATTTGACTTGCCATATATAAAAGCAAGAGCAGAAAAATACAAGATAAAACTAAATTTAGGATTAGATGAATCTCAACCCAAGTTCTCAAGAGGAGTAAGTCTAACTGCAAGAATAAATGGAATTGTTCATGTAGACATATTAAAATTCATAAGAACAGCTTATGCACAATATATGAAGTCTGAAACACTTTCTTTAAATGAAGTCGCAAAAGAATTCTTAGGGGATTCAAAAAAAGAATTTCAATTCAAGGATTCTTCTGAATTAACCGAGAAGAACTGGAAAGAATTCTATGAATATAACTTACACGATTCTTTTTTAACCCTTCAATTATTTGAAAAATTCTGGCCAGATTTAAAAGAGTTTACAAGAACAACAAATGAACCTCTTTTTGAATTATCCAGAGCAGGACTCTCAAAATATGTTGAATCTTATATTCTGCATAATTTAGAAAGATTTAAGGAAATCCCAGAAAAAAGACCCTATAATCCTGAAATGTCTGAAAGGATAAATGTGGAAAGTGTTGAGGGGGCATTTGTGCTGGAACCAAAACCTGGATTATATGAGAATATTGCAATTTTTGATTTTACTTCAATGCACACAAGCATAATAATCTCAGAAAATATTTCAAAAGGAACTCTTCTGGAAAAAAAAGAAAAAGATTCGTATGAATCTCCTGAAGTAAATTTTCAAGGAAAAAAAACAAGATTTTACTTTTCAAAAAAACCTGGGTTCTTGCCAGAATTACTAAAAGAGATTTATGAAAAAAGAAAACATTTCAAAGAAGAATACAAAAAAAATCCAAACATAATTACCAAAGCAAGAAGCAATGCATTTAAGGTTCTCTCAGCTTCTGTCCATGGATATATTGGATTTTTTGGAGCAAGGTATTATTCAATAGAGTCTTCTGCTTCTATACTTGCTTTTGTAAGGAGATTTAATCAAGAAACAATAGAAAAAGTAGAAAAAGAAGGATTTAATGTAATTTATGGAGATACAGATTCAATTGCTTTCCTAATAGGTAAAAAATCAAAATCTGACATAAAAGATTTTCTTAAGGAATTAAATTCAAAATTGCCAGGAGTAATGGAACTTGAATTAGAAGGATTCTTCAAAAGAGGACTTTGGGTTACAAAAAGAACAGGTTTAACTGGTGCAAAGAAAAAATATGCTCTCATAGATGAGGATGAAAATCTAAAGATAAGAGGATTTGAAACAGTAAGAAGAGACTGGTGTGACTTAGCAAGAGAAGTTCAAGATAAAGTAATAAGACTCGTTTTAAAAGAAGGAAATGAAAGAAAAGCGCTTAGTTATGTTAAAGAAATTGTAAAAAAATTAAAAGAAAGAGAAATATCAAAAGAAGAACTAATTATTAGAACTCAACTTAAAAAATCCCTTTCAGAATATAAAGCAATTTCTCCGCATGTAATAGCTGCCCAAAAAATGAAAAAGCTGGATATTCCTTTAAGCGAGGGGAATTTAATTACATATTATATCGCTGAAACAAAAGGAAAAGAATGTAAACTAGTGAGGGAAAAAGTCAAACTGCCTTTTGAAGAAGGGGAATATGATATAAAATATTATCTTGAAAGGCAAATCCTTCCAGCTGTTGAAAATATTTTTCAAGTTTTTAATATAAATACAGAAGAATTGATAAATAAAAAAAGTCAGAAAAAATTGACTGATTTCTAAAAGAAAATTAATTAAACTCTCTTCCCTAAAAAAAGTCTATGAACAAAACAGTAAAAACATTATGGGTTTCATCTGGAATATTGGTATTTCTCTGGACTGCATATTGCTTTATAAAATTCTCGGGTGAACCAGGAATTGTAGGCAATGTTCTTAAGCTTACAATAGGATATTATCTCTTAGGTTTATACATTATAATTGCGATTATTTATTGGATAAATAGAGCATTGTATAAAAGAAAAGCTAAAAAGTTAAGGAAGAAGTTGAATTATTAAAAATGGACAATAAAAAAATTCTCCAAGCAGGCAAGATAGCACAAGAAGTAAAAAAATACATTCGACCCTTAATCAAAAAAAATATGCCCTTGCTTGAAATTGCAGAAAAAATTGAATCTAAAATAATTGAACTCGGAGGAAAACCTGCATTTCCAACTAATCTTTCAATAAACGAGATTGCGGCACATTACACCCCTTCTTACGATGATGAAACTCTCGCTCATGGTTTACTCAAGATAGATTTTGGAGTGCATATAGATGGTTGGACATCAGACACTGCTTTTTCAATGGATTTAGAAAGCTCCCAAGAAAACAAAAGATTAATTGAAGCTTCTGAAAAAGCACTTCAAAAAGCAGAAGAGACAATCAAAAAAGGAATCACAACAAGTGAGATAGGAAGAGAAATTCAAAAAGAAATAGAATCTCATGGTTTTTCTCCAATAATCAATCTTTCAGGACATCAAATGGAACAATACGATTTGCACGTTGGATTGAGCATCCCAAATATAGATGATAGAAGAAACACAAAAATAAATCCCGGATTATATGCAATAGAACCATTTGCCACCAATGGAAACGGGAGAGTTAACGATGGAAAACCCTCGGGCATTTATTCTTTGATAGATTATAGAAATGTAAGGAATCCTAGTGCAAGAGAAATTTTAGAATATATTGCAGAAGAATATCAACAACTTCCTTTTTGCACTCGTTGGCTCATTAAAAAATTCGGGACAAAATCCCTAATTGCATTAAAGCAACTTGAACAAAACGGAAATATTCATCAGTATCCTCAATTAGTTGAAATTGGGAAGGGTATTGTTGCTCAGACAGAAAACACGATTTTTATTGAGGAAAGCGGGAAAAAAATTATTACAACAAGCGAGAAATAACAATTATCATAATTTCAGTGTCTTCATTTTCTTTTCAGTTAAATCAGTGTAATGCATAAGATTTTTGTGCTCAAGAATTTTGTAAAAACCATAAGGATTGTACGATTTTCCATCTTTAGGAATTACATTTAAAATTTTTCTCTCTAGAAGTCTTGTAACTATTTTTGATGCAATAATAGCTAGATCTTTTTTGGATATGTGTGTATTTTCCTCCCCATTTTCATCCCAAAGATTCGTAAAGGCAGGAAATAGAATTTTTTGTCCTATATTGTTATCACAATAAGAATAGACTTCTTTTACAAAATGAAAATAACCTGAGTGCATAATAAAAAATGCCAAAAGGGTTTATATTAATTATTATTGTAAAAAATATATTCTATGAAAAATCAATATATTTTGATAATTAAAAGAAAAAATGAAGAAGTAAAATCCCGAAGGATTCCACTTTTCCATTCAGTATAATTAATCAAGGAAAATCAATTGACGAATCAACTTCTTCTCCACGATTCATTATAAAATATCTAAGAGACAAGGGTATTTAAATCTTTCTATTTGTTGTTACTTAAAAGAAATAACAAAACTAATTATCCCAAATAACTATTTGCATCCGGAACAGCAGAACGTGCTGATTTCAAGAATGCTTCTTCAATCTTTTTGTAAGATTCCATTGTAGATTTTGTTATGCTTGGCTTTACTTTTTTCAATGCTTCATCAAAATGCTTTTCTGATACAAATTCCAAATCTAAGGATTCTCTAAGGGCAAGCATTGCAGCCTCTCTTGCAAGAGATTCCAAATCTGCACCAGTATATCCTTCTGTTTTATCTGCAAGTCCCTTGAGGAATATTTCCCTTTCTTTTGCAGTCAGGGCTTTTTTGCCCTCTCCTAAAGGAATTTTATTAGTATGAATTTTAAGAATATTTTCCCTTCCTTTTGTATCCGCAGCACCAACTAGTAATATTTTATCAAATCTTCCTGGCCTTAATAATGCAGCATCAAGCATATCTGGCCTGTTTGTCGCCCCAACAACAAGAATATCTTTCAAATCTTCCAATCCATCCATTTCAGCAAGCATTTGATTCAGAACTCTTTCAGTAACTTTTGTTCCCATTTCAACTCCTCTCTTACCTGCAAGAGAGTCTATTTCATCAAAGAAAATAACACATGGGGCAACTTGTCTTGCTCTCTCAAAAATCTTTCTCATTCCCTCTTCTGACTTACCTACCCACATACTCAATAGAGATGGGCCTTTTACTTGTATGAAATTTGCTTCTGATTCTTTTGCAACTGCTTTTGCAAGCAAAGTCTTTCCAGTTCCAGGAGGTCCATAAAGCAAAATTCCTCTTGAAGGTCTTATTCCCATTCTCTTGAAACTATCAGGATATTTTATTGGCCATTCAACAGCCTCTTTCAACTCTCTCTTTACTTCTTCCAAACCTCCAACATCTTCCCAACCAATATTGGGAGTTTCAACTAAAACTTCTCTCATTGCAGAAGGTCTAACAACTTTCAAAGCATCCCTAAAATCGTCCTGGTCAATAATCATCTTCTCTAGAATTTCTTTAGGAATCTGTTCTTCTTCTAATTTCATTTGAGGAAGATATTTTCTTAAAACATTCATTGCTGCTTCTTTAGTTAAGGCTTCCAAATCAGCACCGACAAAACCATGGGTCAAAGAAGCTAATTCTTCTAATTTAACATTTTTTAGAGGCATTCCTCTTGTGTGAATTTTGAGTATCTGTAATCTTCCTTCTTTGTCAGGAACACCAACTTCAATCTCTCGATCAAATCTTCCTGGACGTCTTAAGGCAGTATCAAGAGAATTAATTCTATTTGTTGCCCCAATAACAATGACTTTTCCACGGGATTTCAAACCGTCCATCATAGAAAGTAATTGAGAAACAACCCTCCTCTCAACCTCTCCTGTAACTTCTTCTCTTTTAGGAGCAATAGCATCAATTTCATCTATGAAAATAATTGTGGGTGCTGTTTTCTCTGCCTCTTCAAATATATCTCGTATCTTTTTTTCTGACTCTCCATAAAACTTAGACATAATTTCTGGCCCATTTAATAAAATAAAATTTGCTTCTGATTCATTAGCAACTGCCTTAGCTAGAAGAGTTTTACCTGTTCCAGGAGGACCATGAAGCAAAATTCCTTTTGGGGGTTCAATTCCCAATCTTTGAAATAATTCGGGATGCTTCATAGGAATTTCTACCATTTCTCTTATCTTTTTTATTTCATCATTCAGCCCACCAATATCCTCATAATATATTTCTGAAATATTTTCTTCTGTAATTTCTACTGCTTTTGGATTCAAAGAAACTTCTGTATTTTCTGTTATCTTGACAATTGCGCTTGGAGTAGCACTCACTACCAAAAATTTAATGGGAGAAATACTTCCCCCTAAATTTCCAAGATTCATATTACCAAACATATCTCCCAATAATCCCCCAAGCTCATCATCCATCCCCATCTCTGAAAACAAATCTCTTCTTCTCTGAATTCCACCTAAAACAACAATATCCCCCTTAAGAACTGTCCTTCCAAGCAAGCCATTTCTAAGACTTTGCGGATCACCCTGAACCATTATTCCTTTTTGAGCAGGAGCAATAACAATTTTTTTTGCTTCTTTAATCTCTGCTTTGGAAATTGTGACCACTTCCCCTATTCCTGTCTTAGCATTTTTTCTTAGAATTCCGTCTATTCTTATTATTCCTTCTCCAACATCGGCAGGATAAGACCTATCTACAACTGCAACTGTTTCCCTGCCCCCTTTTATTGTTATAACATCTCCTTTTCTTAAGTCCAAGTCTCTCATTATATTCGAATCTATTCTTGCAACTCCCTTGTATGCATCGTCCTGTAATGCTTCAACAACCTTTAATTGAATTATTCCTTTTGTCATTTTTTATTTTGTTCTGCTGTGTTTTAATTCATCAAAATTTAAACTTAACCTCCCAAAATCTTCAAAACATAACCTAACCATATCATCCATAAGTTTTTCTTGTTCTTGCATGAAAGAAACTATTTCTTTTGGAATTGAAACAGCATAACTATTTCCGACTAATCTCATTTTGACTTTAAATTCCTTATTTTTTAAATTTATAAATTTATCATACTCGCTTTCATCTGCTGGATGAATTATTTTTTCATTGCAACTTGCATTTGGGCAAATCATTGCCCTGAAAACAAATCCATTTTTAACAATATTTGTTTTATGCATCTTAGAATTGCATTTTCTGCATAAGATTGTGTTGTCAAATATATCGCTTGTCATTTTTAAGTCTTGGTATTTTGTGTATACCTTATGTATATACCTACAAATAGATACTATTTAAAGATTTTGGTGATTAATTATTAAAAATCCTCTTCAAAAGATTCATTGTATATGTAATGGAATTCATTCTTTTTTATGGGGGCAATAGGAGAAGAATAAAAAGAAATATCCTTGAAACATTCAAAAAATAACTCTTCGTTTATTTTAACTTTTTGAGGTTCCCCATTAGTCATTCTGAAATAATTTTCTATCCAATGCAGGGGTTTGTTTCCTTCAACATTTCTTATTAATAATGTGTCTTGACCTTTCATATAATTAATTACATCGTCTAAAGTTTTTAATTCTAAATTCTTCCTTGATTTAATCATGATATTTTTTTATTTTAATGTTATTTAAACAAATCTATAATTAAGAATACATATAATAAAACATTTTAAAAACCCCTTTTCCTCTTTATTCTAATGAATAGGGGTGAAGGCAAATTTAAGAAGTTCTTGAAAAAATTTTGGGAAATCGTATGGAAAGACGATAGTTTTAAGGGGTGGGTTATATCTCTGATATTCCTTTTCGTAGTTATAAAGTTCGTTATTTTTCCCATATTAAATTTAGTAACTGGAACTTCTCTTCCTCTTGCAATTGTAGAATCATGCAGTATGTATCATAAAGCAGACATATTTGGAAGTTTTAATAACTGGTGGGATAGGCACGATTCTAAATATAACGAATTTAATTTAGAAAAAAAAGAATTCTCAGATTTCCCGATAAAAAAGGGTCTTAACAAAGGGGATATTTTATTTATAATTCGTGCAAAACCAGAGAAAGTAGAGATAGGAGAAATAATAATATTTAATGCGGGAGAGAGAAATCCAGTAATACATAGGGTAATCAGTATAAAACAAGAGAATGGCAAGTATATATTCTCCACAATCGGAGATAATAATAACGGGCAATTAAGTGTAGAAAAAGAAATATCTGAAGACAAACTTGTTGGGAAAGCTGTGATAAAAGTAGTTCCTTTTATTGGATGGGGCAAATTAGTTTTTTTCGAAAATTCAAGAATTGAAAGTGAAAGAGGATTATGCGAGGAGCAATGATTACAAGATAACAAATCAAATACCAAACCTTTATAAATAAATTTAAACTAAACAAAAATAAAAACAACATATAAAATGGATTTTTGTCCCAAATGCGGTGCTGTTCTAATTCAAAAAAGGAAAAACTTCGGTTGTGCTAGATGCGAATATTCTACAAAAGACAAGGTAAAACTAAAAACTTCTGAAAAAATAGACGAAAAGACAAAAGTTGTGGTTATCAAAAAAGAACTGAACACTTTTCCAATTGTAGTTGAAAAGTGCAAAAAATGTGATAATGACAAGGCTTATTTTTGGACAATTCAGACTCGTGCAGGGGACGAAGCAGAAACCAAGTTTTTCAAGTGCACCAAGTGCGATCACACTTGGCGTGAATACCGATAAACTGCATTCAGCTATATTTTAATAAATTAAAACCTAGAAAGAAAATAGATAATTCTTAAATTTTAAAAATGGCCCCGAAGGGATTTGGGCCTCACGTTCGCTCGACCTAATAACTCATTAATTCGTTATTAAACCCAAAGGTTCAAATCATAATTAAAAAATAAATGGCCCCGAAGGGATTTGAACCCTCGACACCTAGATTAAGAGTCTAGTGCTCTAACCAAGCTGAGCTACGGAGCCATGTTTGTTGTTTCGGTTCTATATTCAGGATGGTTTGTGCTTTAGCACTTTAACCAAGCTGAGCTACGGAGCCACATTGTATCTAACTTCATAGGTTCATGTTACTTTTCTACCATTGTAGGTTCTTTTTCTAAAAGAACCCCATGAGCTACGGAGCCGTTAAAGAAAATAGATATAAATTGTTTAAAAAACTTGTTAATTCTATACTGTTCAAAACTTAATCTTCCCTATCATCTTCCTCTTCAGAATCTCCATTCTTCAGCTTATCCCAGTATTCATTTCTTTCAAGACTTGCATAAAAGTGATTCTTTCCCTCTTTTCTCAATTTCCAATACAAAAGGTTTCCATTAACAGTTGCGATTCTTCTCTCAACTTTAGTTAACGCCCTTTTAGCTGCGCTTTTTGCCTGAGGCTTGGAATTTTTATTTTCAAATCTCTTTTCCTCCTCTTTTTTCCATTCTAAAACTTCTTTCATTTCTTCTTGAGTTTCTTTATATCTTTCCCCAATCTCATTTGGAGTTAAAGGAGGAAATTTTATACCTGAATATTTCTTTATCACAAATATACTAAGAAAAAGAATTTTTTAAAGATATCTTATACTTTTAATCTTTTGGAAAAATCTTAATTATTCTATAAATCTCATATTTTTTAACTATTAATCAACCTTAAAAATATATAATTTTACCAAACTACGCCCATATAAAATTACATTATCCTCTGTGTTTGAAGAATTCAATTTGTCTAAATCTCTTCATAACTTTATCATAAGAACCTTTTTCAACTAATACCTTTTTTTTATTCTCACTAAGAAGCCTAAAATCATAACTTCTAACAGAACCTTCTATCTTGCTCTTTCCAGGATAATCTTTCCACCTTGCAGAACCTTTTTCCTTATATTGAAGAACCATTTCAACCTCTTAATAAAATCAAACAATCAGAATTATTTAAAGTTTATTAAAAATTTATAAAATCTACTACTAAACACGATTTTCTTCTATCTAAGGGGCAAGTAGCAATCACCTCACTACTTTTAACGTATTAGCTTTTGAATATTTTCAATAGCATCTGCGACATCTGTTCCTTTCTTAGTTAATTTTATTACCTTTATTCTACCCCTCTTTTCAAAATCCACTAACTTAAGCTCTTCTAATGTCTGCAGAATCTTTACTGCATGGCTATAAGTGCAATCCACTTCCTTAGCCAAAATACTACCATACCTCATCCTAGTATTCTTTTTCAAAGATACCAGCATCAAAGCGGGCTTTCTTCGGAAAAAGATGTCAAAATTGTCTTTCACTTTTGGGCTCATTTTTCGGATGTATGTATTTTAAAGTATATATTCAGACAGTGTTGTCCTTTTAAATGTTTTGGAAGATATATATTCACTACACAGTATTGATGAAAATTCAGACATTTAAAAGTCTACTTTAAGTTATTTTTGTAAAAAATGACTTAGTCAAAAATCTTGTAGATTTTTGCCTTAAATGTTTTGGAAGATATATATTCACTACACAGTATTGATGAAAATTTGATATTTTTTAGTTTAAAATTCTAAAAATTTATTAACCTAATCTATTTTCATTCTGTATGAAAAATAAGGATAAAAAGAAAACAAGAGTTCTTGCTATATCTGATATTCATGGGGACACTAAACTTGTTGAAAGACTCGCAAAAAGAGCAAAAAAAGAAAATGTGGATTTGGTTATAATTGCAGGTGATTTAACCTGGTTCGAGCAATCCACAAAAAACCTAATCGGTCCATTCATAAAAGAAAACAAAGAGGTTCTTCTAATCCCAGGAAATCATGAAGCGATGTCCACAATAAAAACACTCACAGAGACTTATCCAAAAACCAAGCACCTTCATGGTTATTCTGTAAAAAAAGACAATTTGGGAATTTTTGGGGCAGGCTATGATTCAGCCATTGGTCCATTCTGGATAGAAGATGAAGAAATATTCAATGTCTTAAAAAAAGGACATGATAAAATAAAAGATTCAAAAAAGAAAATAATGGTTACCCATACTCCCCCAGAAGGAGGAATCTCTGAATTCACAGGAATTAAAGGTTCAAATGCAGTAAAAAAAGCAATAAAAGAATTTAAACCAGATGTATTAATCACCGGGCATATTCATGAAGCAGGCGGACTTCAGGAAAAAATAGGAAAAACAATCGTTCTTCATGTTGCAAGAAAGCCAACAATTTTTGATATTTAAAATGAAATTAAATAAATTAATTGAGAGAAAATTAAACAACAATTTTTTTGAGGATAGAATTAATCATTTCTTTAAAGAAGTATTAGATGATATAAATTTATTAAAAGAATATAATGTCTATCAAAATAATCCAAATCTTATGGTAGTTAATCTTTATGACAACCCAGAAGTATTAAATAAAATAAAGGAAAGTGTTGGGAAAAGGTATAGAAAAGAATATTGCCCAACCCTCTTCTTCGACTATTTTACACAATCAGAAAAAATGAAATATCTTATGTTAAGAATTGAAATAGACAAAATTCTTGGAATAAAGAACAATTCTCATAAAATCTAATACACAAAATTTATAAAAACAAGAAAAACACACTAATTCTAACATAATGAAGAAAAAACAGGAAAAAACCAGCAGAGAAAAAGCAGCGGAAGATTATTTTGAAGTGGATGAATCTGACTTAAAATATGCAACCCAAAAAGAAACAAAAGAAGGGTTGTCAAAAGAAAACATTCTAAAGAACGTAACCGAAAAAACTGTCAAGACAAGCTCCAATGAAGTAATTAAACAAGGTTCAATCAAGAAAAATCATAAAAAACCAAGAAAAAATCAAATTGAAAAGATAGAACAATTTACAGTTCTTAAAAAAAGAGTTAAAAAATCCAAGAAAGCCCAAGAATATTCTTCCCCTAAATTTCAATTGAAAGAGAATGGATATGAATTAATCATAACTGAGAAACCTCAGGCAGCACTAAAAATCGCAACGGCTCTTGGAAATGCTGTTCAGAAAAATTTAAACAAAGTTCCATATTACGAGGTTGAAAGAAACGGAAAAAATATTCTAGTTGCGTGTGCTGTGGGACATTTATTTACATTAAAGCAAAAAAGCAGGGGATATTCTATTCCAACATTCGATATATCCTGGGTTCCTAATTATCTTGCAAAAAAAGGAGATTTCACAAAAAGATATTATGACACAATTTTAAAACTTGCAAAAGATGCTCAATCTTTAACAGTTGCTACAGATTACGATATAGAGGGGGAGGTCATTGGACTAAATATTGTAAGATACATATGTAGCCAATCAGATGCATACAGAATGAAATTTTCAACTTTAACAAAACTCGAATTAGAAAAGTCTTATGAAAGTAAATCCAAACATTTAGATTGGGGGCAAGCAATTGCAGGTGAAACAAGGCATTATCTAGATTGGTTTTATGGTATAAATCTTTCAAGAGCCTTAATGAATGCTATAAAAACAACTGGGAAATTCAAAATAATGTCAATAGGAAGAGTCCAAGGACCTGCATTAAAACTTGTTGTGGAAAAAGACAAGGAAATAAAAGCCTTTCAATCACAACCTTATTGGCAAGTATTTATTACAATAAGTGACAAAAAAAACAAGCTCGAATTAAAATACAATAAAGATATCTTTGAAAAAACTAAGCTTAAGGATTTTGAACATTTAAAAGGGAAAAAAGTTATTGCGGAAACAATAAAAAAACAAGAGGCTCTTCCACCTCCTGCCCCATTTAATCTGACAACCCTCCAGACAGAAGCTTACAAATTTTATGGGTTAAATCCTTCAAAAACTCTGCAGATAGCACAGTCATTATATTTAGCAGGATTAATTTCTTATCCTAGAACTTCTTCCCAAAAACTTCCAAGTTCAATTGATTATAAGACAATATTAAAAGTTCTTGCAAAAGAGTTTAAAGTAGAAAATTTGATAACTAAAGATAAGCCAATAGAAGGAGAAAAAACAGACCCTGCTCATCCTTCAATTTATCCAACAGGAAACAAACAAATTCTTTCTGGAGATGAAGATAAAATTTACAAATTAATAGCAAAAAGGTTTCTAAGCTTATTTTGTGATAGTGCATTGATAGATAATAAAACAATAAAAACAAATGTTGATGGTTTTGTTTTTTCCAAAAGCGGACAAGTCATATTCAAAAAATCCTGGTTAGAAATATATCCAAGTAAATTAAAAGAAGAACATATTCCGGACATGCAAGGAGAAGTTGAGATTGTAGATTCAAGAACCGAGCAAAAAGAAACTCAACCCCCAAGAAGGTATTCTCCTGCTTCAATAATTTCTGAATTAGAAAAAAGAAATTTAGGAACAAAGGCAACTCGTTCTTCAATTTTAGAAACTTTATATGACAGGGGATATGTCGAAGGACAAAGCATTCAAGCAACCCCCCTGGGAATATCTTTAATAAATACACTGGAAAAATATTCCCCGATAATAATAGATGAAAAACTTACAAGAGAATTCGAAGAGGAAATGGAGAAAATTCAGGATTTAAATGAAAAAGCTGGTCAGGACAGAAAAGAAAAAGAAATAATTGAAAAGGCAAAGAAAACAATAACAAAAATATCTAATGATTTTGAGAAAAGTAAAAACAAAATAGGGCAGGAATTAATAGAAGCTAACATAGAATATCGGGAACAGCAAAAAAGAGAAAATGCGCTTATAAGATGTCCTAAATGTGGAAAGGGAGATTTATCTATAAATTATTCCAAAAAGACAAGAAGATTTTTTGTGAGTTGTAATGCTTATCCTGATTGTAAAAACACGTATAGTCTTCCCCCAAATGGGCAGATAAAGAAAGCAGATAAAAATTGTGAAGAATGCGGGTATCCAATGTTAACTAGGTTATCTAAAGGAAAAAGACCATGGACATTTTGTTTTAATCCCAATTGCCCAACAAACAAAAAACGAATTGAGGATTATAAAAAAGAAAATCCAGAACAATAATTAAATCTTTAGAAAAAATTGCTCTTTGCTGTTATAGGAGAACCATGAAAATTCGGCACTTCTTCACACTTCGGACAATAAGGAACAGATTCGTAATGACATTTTCCTGAACCAGACATTGGAAAAGGCCCATCGTGAATTGGGTGAGCAACTCGTGCAGCAAGAATTTCTGAACTACAATTTAAACATTCATAACCTTCTTCTTTATGTTTATAAATTACATCAGAACCTTTTTTCCTCAAATATTCTATTCCATCTTTTACAGCCTTTTCAGGTTGAAAGACTTCCCAACTTTGAGATTCAACAGGCTCAAATTTTAAATCTTTCACAATTTCAGAAAGTTCATTTACCATGAAAAATTGTATAACTGAGTCTTTTTAATAATTTGTGCGATTAAAAATATGTAATTAAGTGCAGATTTACAAAAACTCTCTCAAATTTTTCTGCTCTTTTCTTTCTTTCAGCAACTTGCTCCTATTCAATATCTCTGAGAAATCAAAGTTATATTTTATCCTTCCTATTTTCTTAACACTTTCAATTAATTCCTCTCTTTCTGCAAATTTCATTTGTTTTTTCAATGCTTTTTTTACAGATTCTCTCACAACCCAGACTCCAAGAGCAGCCCAGTAGCTGGGAGTTTCAACTCTTAATGCAATTACACTCGCCTGCCTTCTTATAGAATTCAAATATTCAAGAATAGCAAAACGGGAAGCATAATATCCCCCTGCAGTATCAAATGCATAATTCTTTCTTCCAGAATAACCTTCCATGTCTGTAGAAGCTTTTATTTCCTGCCCTGGATTCCAAGAACTATGAGGAAGATACATCTCAAATAATTCATAACTCCAAACATTAGGAAACATAAGAATAATATATTGATTTCCCATAAATTCCCCATAAAACAATTCATAATCTTCTATCCAAGGACAATTTCTCACATTTTCCAAAAATTGTTTTCCAAGCATGTCATCTGTGGCAGTTATGCTCCATCTTGTTGGAACTAATTTTTTATTTTTTTTCAATCCCATAACCCCGACACTCAATATTTTGCTTAAAGTATATTCATTAAAATCATTTTTATACAAGTATTGAATTGCTTCAGATGCTTTAATTTCATCATTCATAACCTTATCAACTCTTTTGTCAATTTTTACATTACCGATTATTTCCACGCTCTTTAATCCTGCCCTCATTCCATGGGGGGTTAAAACCTTATCTTTCTCTCTCCCAAGAATTAATCTATTTTTCAGTTCAATTTCAACATCCACCTGCCTTGAAGAAATTGCAATATCTTTGGCGATATCCACGAATTTCTTATTAAGTCGAACATCGCTTACCTTTGTCTGAAATCTAGAATTAAGAAGCCCGTTTCTTAAACTTACAACTTCTTCTATATTAAAATTATTATCTGCCCAATATTTTGCATCATCGTAAAGCCATGCATCTTCTTCTTTATTTAAGGGGCTAAGAATTCCTACATTAACTAAAGGATATTTTAATTTAGAACCCACAAAAACACTCGGCGGAGAGATAGAATCCACCTTGGAAATTTTGCTCAAATCTTTTATTCTAAAACCCATTTCTGCAACTTTCTTAACAGCTTCAAATTTAATATTCTCTGACATAAACAAGAATAAACTTAACTACTTTAAATTGATTTGTAACTACTTAATAAATTATAAGAAATGTTTCTTAAGAATACCTTCATTTTTTATAACAAATTCCATCTCTTTCTCAGGCAAACTCCTGTGTTTAAGAAGAATTGCTTTCCTTTTTCCTCTTTCATTTTTTAACTCAATTATACATTTGCTCCAATATTTGAATAAATCTCCCCCAACAAGATTTGTTGTTTTTTCAACCCCTTTTTTCAGGTCTTCCTCAGATAAAAATTCTGAATAAACCTGATTTGTAATTAAAACAGGAATGTTCTGTTTTCTTGATATTTCGGCCAAGGTTCTCATCTGTTTTGCAACTTCCCTATTAATCTCTTTTATCTTCTCGTCTTCTCCTGACCTTATAGCATCTCCTAATTCAAGTCTATAAAGCATAGCCATCCCGTCTATAACAATCAATCCGACATCCCCTTTTTTAATCAATCCTAGCAATTTAACAAAATCTTTCTTTTGCTCCTCAAAGCTTGTTGGATTTAGAAGAAGTATATTTTCAAGAATTTTATCTAAATTTTCCTTACTAACAATTTGCTTAACTCTTTCAATGGAAAAACCCCCCTCACTATCGATAAAAATAACTTTATTTCCTTTCTTAGCCTGACTGCATGTTGCTAAAATTACAAAATTTGTTTTACCTGTTCCTGGTCCTCCTGCAATCATTGTTATTATGTCTGTTTCATACCCACCATAAATCCAGGTGTTCAAATCATAACTGCCTGTAGAAATCTTGTTTGTCATGATTAAAAAATACCTAAAGAATTAATAAGGATTATTGTTCTGAAAAAGCTTAAATAATTAAACCCATTAATTATTTCAAATTAGTAAGTTCAACAAACAAACGAGCCTATAGCTCATGGGGTTCTTTAAAAAAGAACCTACAATGGTAGAAAAAAATAAAATACCAACTATAGGCAGAAAACACAACAAACAAACGAGCCTATAGCTCAGCCTAGTTAAGGTTCTAAAGAACAAACCACGCTGAATATAAGTTCAAAATACACACAATGAGGAGCCTATAGCTCAGCCTGGTTAAGGTTCTAAAGAACAAACCACGCTGAATATAAGTTCAAAATACACACAATGAGGAGCCTATAGCTCAGCCTGGTTAGAGCACCGCTCTTATATGAGTGCAATCCAATAGGATTGTTTCTCTCTGGAAATAAACTCTAAGAGAGGCGGGGGTCCACGGTTCAAATCCGTGTAGGCTCATTATCTCAAAACAAAAATGGTAAAAAGATTATATAGAAACACTAAAGACAAAATCATAGCTGGCGTATGCAGTGGTATTGCAGATTATCTTAATGTAGATCCTGTTATAATAAGACTTCTTTGGATTATAGCGAGTTTAGCAATGGGGGCGGGAATATTAGCTTATTTAATAGCTTGGATTATAATACCAAAAAGACCTTAAACAATACTTTTTAGTTATCTTTAAAAAGTAATTTTATCTTAAAAATTCATATAGCTCTGCTGTTTCAACGGAAGCAATTAGAAACTGCCGTTCAGCGATTTGAGGAAAATCGAAAAAAACCAGCGGGTTGTTTTCAGCCCCGATAGTTCAAAAGGTCAGGAAGACCTAGAACTCCCGGTGCAAAAAAGCGCAAGCCCCGATAGTTCAGAGGCCAAGAATGCGGCCCTTTCACGGCCGCGACCCGGGTTCGAATCCCGGTCGGGGCGCTTCATTTTCTTTATCTTTTTAAACTCCACTTTCATATCTTTATTATGAGAGTTAGACACAGTTTCTCCTCAAGGCATACAGGAAAAAGGCAGAATATAAGAAAACAAAGAAAGAAATATCCTTTCATTGCAAAAAAAATAATCGAAGATTCCGATATAATTCTGGAAATTCTTGATGCAAGGTTTATACAAGAAACAAGAAACAGCAAATTTGAGGAAGAAATAAAAAAGAAGAATAAAAAAATAATCTATGTTTTTAACAAGGCAGATTTAATTGACAAAACTAACTTAAAGATACCTCATGAATTAATTCCTTATGTTTTTGTTTCTTCAACAGAAAGAAAAGGAATAAAAAAATTAAGAGATAGAATAAAAATTGAAGCAAAAGGGGTAAACAAAGAAAGAGAGAGAGAAACAAATCAAAGGATAGCTGTAGGGGTCATAGGTTATCCAAATACAGGAAAAAGCTCCCTCATAAACTCTCTTATTGGAAAAAGTTCTGCGGGGGTAGGCTCTGATGCAGGATTTACAAAAAGCATGCAAAAGATAAAGCTCTCAGAAAATATTGTTTTGCTTGATTCTCCAGGAATAATTCCCGAAAATGAGTATTCTCCCCAAGACAAAGAAAAAATTTCCAATAATGCAAAACTAGGTGCAAGAAGTTACAGCCAAGTTAAAGAACCTGAATTAGTTGTTGTGAATATAATGAGAGATTATCCAGGAATTCTGGAAAGAACTTACAAGATAAATGCAAAGGGAAATTCTGAGACACTTCTTGAAGAATTAGGAAAAAGAAAAGGTTTTCTAAAAAAAGGCGGGGAAGTGAACGAAGATACCACAGCAAGATTAATTATCAAGGATTGGCAAACTGGAAAAATTAAACTCTAACTAGCAATAGCCTCACCTAAATCTGAACGTTTAGCAGAATAAACAACACTTAGATTATTTTCAGAAATAATTTCTTGTATTTTATCTGGAATTTCGTAAGCAGTTGGAGAATATCCTTTACACTTTTTATTATTTTCTGAGTCGTATGCACATATTTTACAGCTTTCCCAGACAGGGTTTAAGAATTGATGAACACACCTCTCCACCAAAGACATAAAAGATATAAATTTTTTATCTATTTAAAGATTGTTACAAAAATTAAAATTTAGATTATTTCACCATTATCAATCAAAAATTTAATATTGGGAGCAACAAGATATTTTTCATTTTTAATATCCCTTATATCTAACCAATTAACAAGATGTCCATTGTAATTAAAAGAATTATAATTTTTAATGGGAATTTTTAATTTACCAAGATAATGATATAGTTCTATATGAATAATATTTTTTGTTCCGGGTCTTTTCTTAAGTTTCATTGTTGATAACTTCTTAATTAAATCACAAGAAAATCCAGTTTCCTCTTTTAATTCTCTTATTGCACAATCCTCCAAACTCTCTCCTTTTTCTAAAGTTCCTCCAGGAATTTTATAAAAATTATCCTTATCATCCATTGTAACAAGCAACTTATGATTTTCTACTATTACTGGTCCAGAAGCAATTAATTTTTTCATTTTTTATCAAATCAGTAATTCTATAAAAGCTTTATCATATATTCCCCTTCACTTTTATCCAACTCATATCCCAACTTTTTATAATACTCTCTAACTCCAACTCCGGAAATAACTTTAATTTCTTTTATTTTTTCTTTTTTTGTAATTTTCTCTGCTTCACCCATCAACCATTTTCCTAATCCTGTATGCTGTCCAGATTCTTTACCTTCTTCTCCTAATTTTAAACTCTGTCCATAAACATGAAGTTCTCTTATAATTGCAGTTTTAAATTTTAATTTATTATTAAATAATCTTAACCTCAATAACCCAAATAAAATATCTTCTTTATTTATAATCTCTAAGAAATATTCTTCTCCATTAGAAGCTTTGTATTTTGTTATTTTTAGTTTTAAATTATTATTTATATTTTCCTTATTAAAACCAATCTCTCTATATCTTATTTCCTTAAGTTTAACTTTATCTTTCCTCAATTCATCTTCAACATCTTTTCTTATTCCTATATGCTTACTCCCTGCAATTAAATATTCTAAAGGTATTTCCCTCATAATTCTCATGACCCTACAATATCTTGGAATTATCTTTAACATTTTTACTAATAATTTCTGAATCTCTTCAGGAGAATACGGTTTGTATTTTCCTTCCCAATAAAGTTTTTCTAATTCCGAAGAGGGAAGAACCTGGCAAGGATAAATTTTAATCTGGTCTGGTTTGAATCTTTCATCAGAAAATATTTTCTTAAATAATTTCAAATCCTTTTCAGGGTTACTCCCAGGAAGTCCAGGCATTAAATGATACCCTATCTTAAAACCTGCATCTTTCAAACATTTTGTAGCTAAAATAACATCATTTACTGTATGTCCTCTCTTAACTAATTCATAAACTTTATCGTCTATTAATTGCACACCTAATTCAACTCTTGTACATCCAAATTCTCTCATTCTTTCAATAAACTCACAACACACATCAGGCCTTGTTTCAATGCAAAGGGCAACACACCTATGTTTTGCATTCTCGTTTACCTTTTTAGCTTCATTCAAATTTTTAGAAATTTTTCCATTTAATCCATCGTAAAGTCCTTTGACAAATTCATACTGAAATTTTTCAGGGTATTCTAAGAAAGTTCCCCCCATTATAATAAGCTCAATTTTATCTGTTGGGTGATTCATAACTTCAAATGCTTTCAAACGGGAAACAACCTGCTTGTAAGAATCATAATCTAAGGCTCTTGCTCTCAAAACAACAGGGCTTTTTGGAGTATAGCTTTGTGGGACATTCATCGATGGACAATAAATGCAATTTCCATGCTTGCACTTACGCGGAGGCAACATAACTGCAACAGGAGTTATACCTGAAATTGTCTTTGTTGGCTTTCTTATTTCATTTTCTTTGGGCTTTAACATATATTCTCAACACTCAAAATCCTTATAAAATCTTTTCCTATTAAACATATTAATGAAAATAGGGATAATTGGAGGCTCTGGACTTGAAAACCAAAATATTTTGGAAGATTTTAAAACAAAAGAAGTTGAAACTCCCTTTGGAAAACCTTCTTCTTCACTAATAACAGGAAGAATTGAAAATATAGATGTTGTTATAATTTCGAGGCACGGGGTAAAACATGAAATACCCCCAACAGAAGTAAACAATCGTGCAAATGTTTTTGCACTCAAGGCAGAAGGATGCAAATATATTCTGGCAACAACAGCGGTTGGCTCTCTTCGTGAAGAAATAAAAAGAGGAGATTTTATTATAATTGATCAGTTCATAGATTTAACCAAGAATAGAAAATTAACTTTCTTTGACAAATTTGAGTTCGGCCCAATTCACGCCCCTATGGCGAATCCATTTTCAGAGGATTTAAGAAAAAAGTTAATTGAAAGCTGTGAGAAACTTAAATTTCCTTTTCATAAAAAAGGAACAGTAATAACAATTGAAGGTCCAAGGTTTTCAACAAAAGCAGAGAGCAATCTTTTTAGGCAGTGGGGAGGGCACATAATAAACATGTCAATAGCCCCAGAATGCATACTTGCAAATGAAGCTGAAATACCCTATGCTGCAATAGCAATGACAACTGATTATGATTGCTGGAAAGAAGATGAAATTCCTGTTACTTGGGATATAATAAAAAAGATTATGAAAGATAATGCTGAAAGGATGAGAAAAATTGTTTTAGATACAATAATTTCTTTTTCAAGAGAACAGGAAATACAAAAAATAAAGGACAAAATAAGAACAATTCCCGACTTTCCAAAGAAAGGAATTTTATTCAGAGATATAACTCCTTTACTGCAGGATAAAGAAAGCCTGAAAAGATTCACAAACATATTCCATGAGAAATATAAGGACATCAAAATAGATATAATAGCGGGAATTGAATCTAGGGGTTTTATCCTTGCGGGAATACTTGCTGAAAGATTAGGCACCGGACTTGTGTTAATAAGAAAACCAGGAAAACTACCTTATGAGACAATAAAACAGGAATACTCTTTAGAATATGGGAAAGACATGGTAGAAATGCATAAAGATTCAATAAAATTAGGACAAAAGGTTCTTCTTGTTGACGATTTAATTGCAACAGGGGGAACTGCTCTTGCTTCCTGCAACCTAATTAAAAAACTCGGGGGGCAGATTGTAGATTGCGCTTTCTTGATTGAATTGGAAGAATTAGGTGGAATTGAAAAACTAAAAAAAGAGAATCATCCTTCTTTCAGTATAGTCAAATTTAAAGAAAATGAGATGTGAATAATTAATTTTTAATTAAAATAAGATGAAACGTGCAATATTAACCGGATTTGAACCATTTGGAGATTATAAATATAATCCAGTTCAAGATACAACCAAAGAATATAATGGGAAAAAACTCGAAGATATTGAAATCATTGGATTAGTTTTACCTTGCACATATTATGGAGCATTTGAAGTATTATCCAATAAAATAAATGAATTTTCTCCGGAAATTATTCTCAGCTCCGGATTGGCTTCAAGAGTTGAACGTATAAAACTTGAATCGGTAGGAAAAAATATCATGGGTAGTAAATATGCTGATGCAGAAGGCAGAAAGCCCAATAATGAACCTCTTATTGAAAGGGAAAGAGCTTGGTATTCAACAACTTCGGATAACACCTTTTTAGCAAGGTTGCTTAATGAAAAAAAAATCTCAGCAGAAGTATCCAAGGATGCAGAAAGTTTTATTTGTAATTCATTAATTTATTTAACTGCAAGAAGAATCTTCAAGGAATATCTACCAATTAAATTTACTTTCTTTCATACTCCTTGGACAGATGATTATTTAGATAAGGTAAATATTGAACAAGGTAAAACAACAATAAAAAAGTGTGATTTAAAAAAAACAATAGAGATTTTAATAAAAGCGATGGGAAAAAGCATTTAGCTTAATAATTCCAAAACCCTTTTAACTTCTTATTCCCAATATATTTCATGAAAAAAGAAAATAATAATCAAGAAGCCGTTTGGGATAAAATAGCTAAAAAATGGAAAGAATTTAGAGATAATCCAATAACTGAAGTAAAAGAATTTCTAAAAAATAAAACAGGAAAAATATTGGATTTGGGCTGTGGTACTGGAAGAAATTTTATTAAAAAAAAAGAGTTAGAATTTTATGGGATTGATTTTAGTGAACAAATGGTCAAACTAGCAAGAAATAAATCGTATAAAAAAGTTCTAAGGTCTAATGCATGGGAAATTAAATTTCCAGATAATTTCTTTGATTGTGCTCTTTATATCTCTGCATTACATTGCATTCCATCAGAAGAGAACAGAGAAAAAAGTTTAATTGAATTGGTGCGAGTTTTAAAGCCAAAAGCACGAGCTTTTATCAGTGTGTGGGACAAAGAACAACCAAAATTCAAGAATAAAGGAAAAGAGATTTATCTAAAATGGAATTTTCAAGAGAAAGAAAAAGAGTCCTATGTAGAAAGATATTACAAACTTTATACCAAAAGAGAAATAATCAATCTTTTAAAAAAATATTTCAAAATAATAAAAGTTTATGAAAAAAATATAATAAAAGGGGATAAAAGTGCAAATAGATTTTCAAGAAGAAATTTGAATATAGAAGTTGAAGTTAAGAAATAATACAATAATCCTTAAATATTACAAAGTCAGCATAAAATTTATGAAATTCAACAGAAAAGTTTTAGATTTAGCAAGAAAATTGGATTATGTTGGAATAACTCCTGAAAGAAGAAATAAGATAATAGTGGATTACTCAAAGCCAATCAACAAAATACTGGGATAAGCTGTATAATAAGATATCAGATAAATAAAAGTTATAGTATAATAAAAAATGAAATGAATCAACTTGAAGAAGAAAAAATAAAATATAACAAATTATCTATAGGAGAGAAAAAAGAATATGATAAATTACACAGGGAAATAAGATATATTGCATTGCAAAATTAATCACTTCTTAACAATCTTCATCATATCAAAAAAGCTTTTCTTCTCAAATTCATCAATCTTTTTTTCATCAAGGTTTATTTTTACCTTAATAATTCCCAATCCTGAGATAAAAATTGTTCCAAGGATATAATTTTTACTGTCTTTTGCCTGCAAGCTAAGAAGGAGCTTTTCAATTTTATTTTTTATCTTTTCCTGCTCCATTTTGTCCAAAATCATGTCTTCAATTTCTGTAAAATCAAAATTTACATTGTCTGGTATTTTTTCTAAGATCATATTTTTTTCGTAATTTTCAATTGGAATCCTCTCAATATTTTCATCCAGCTTAAAACTAAACATTTTTTCAGAAGAAGGAACAAAATAATCCAAATTTTGACTGTTTTTTTCATCTTTTTTATCAACTACAAAAAACCCAGAGCAGAAAAAAGCATCTTTGTTTTCCTTTATAAATTTTCTAAAATCCTCTGATTCAATTAACTTTTCAAAATAAAATTGGAAATTCATAAAACATTTAGTATCTTTCAATTTATAAGTTTTTAGAGTGCAGAATATAAATTATTTTAAATACAAAACTCTTATTAAAAACATGAAATTAAAGAAAAAAGAAGTCCATAAATTAAAATCCAAAAGGCCAAGTGAGACAAAACATATCTCCCTTGAAAGAATAGCGAGAGGAATGGTTATTGCTACAAGCGAAGCTCTTTTTCAGGTAGAATTATCTCACAAAAGATATTCTCATTTTAAAAAAGAAGACGCTTCAGAATACAATCAGCCCAGAATAAAAACAAGTGTAAGATGCATATATCACGGCAATAGAAATAATCTTCTTCCTTATGCAGTTTATGATTTGAACTGGAATGTATTTTGGAAAGAAAAATAAAAAATCACTCCCATTCACATAATTTGCAAAGAGGCAAATCATAAGGGTCTTCTTTACACATTCCTGCAAGCCCTGTATTCTGCCCCACAAAATCATCACAAAAATCATTAATGCTTGCGTAATGTGAATCTTCTGCATTGCAATCCTCAGGACAATTGCAAACATTTTCAATATTTTCACAAATTCCATTGCCACAATTTATGCAGGTCCCAACAGGAGATCCGCTCATTGACAGTGTTTCATAACATTGCTCCCCAATAGATATACGCGTATCCATACCAGAATCCCATTCTGTCAAACCAATACAACAATGTTCAGAATATTCCTCTGTATAAACAGAAGAAAATTGTTCTCCTTCATTAGCACAAACTTGATATTTTTTAGGATTATTATTTAACAAGACATAAAGAAAAATACCTATAATAACTAAAATTGCAATAACAAGAAACCATATCCTTATGCTCCTTTTCATAGTATAAATTAATTAACAATAGATTATAAACATTTTCGTATTAATTAAAAACATACTTATTTACATTCTCTTCTCAATTCTCATCTTCAAATCAAAAATAAATTCATCTGTATCCAAACTCTCAATAACTTTATCTCCCCCTCTCCTAACCGCAACAACTCCTTCTTTCTCTTCTTTGTCTCCAATAACTAGAATATAGGGAATTTTCATTTCTTCAGCATCTTTTACTTTAGATTGAACAGTCTTCTGGTCAAAATCAAAATCAATCCTAACATTTGGAATATTTTTCTTGATTTTCTCGATAAGTTTCTCAGCGTACGAGACATTCCTATCTGTGAAACTTAGTACTCTAATCTGAATTGGAGCGAGCCAAATTGGAAGTCTTCCATTTGTATTTTCTAGCAAGATACCTATGAATCTCTCTAGTGAACCGAATAAAGTTCTATGAAGCATTATTGGTCTTTTCTTTGTATTGTCTTTGTCTGTATATTCCAAATCAAATCTCTCAGGCATTGCCATATCTAATTGAATTGTTCCAGTTTGCCAAGTTCTTCCTAAAGAATCCTTAACATGATAATCTATCTTAGGACCATAAAAAGCACCATCTCCTTTATTTATTTTATATTTCATTTTTAATTTTTTCAAGACGCTCTCCAAGGCCTTCTCGGCTTTATCCCAAATCTCGTCACTTCCAATTCTTTTTTCAGGGCGCGTTGAGAGTTCAACATGATCCAAGTCTAATCCCAATTTATCATAAAAATACTTAACTAAATTAATTATTGATACAATTTCTGAATCAAGTTGATTTTCAGTGCAATAAATGTGCGCATCATCTTGAGTGAATTGTATTACTCTAAATAATCCCCCTAAAACCCCCGATAATTCCTGTCTATGAACAATTCCAAGTTCCCCCATTCTCAAAGGTAAATCTTTGTAAGACTTAGGGGAATTCTTATAAACAAGCATTCCTCCAGGGCAATTCATTGGTTTAACAGCGAAACTTCTTTTCTCATAATCTGTAAGAAAAATATTCTCTTTGTATTTTTCCCAGTGTCCAGAAATCTGCCATAATTTTTTATCTAAAATTTGGGGGGTTTGAATTTCCTGATATCCCGCTTTTCTATGCTCTTCTCTCCAGAAATCAATCAATTCGTTTCTAATTATCAATCCATTGTTATGCCAGAAGACCATCCCTGGTGCAACTTCAGAAAAACTAAACAAATCCATCTGTCTTCCAATAATTCTATGATCATTATCCTTTAATTTTGAACTATCTAATTTTGTTTTTGAAATCTCTCTCAATAATTGTTTATAATCATAAACTTCTTCCTTGCTTTCCTTTCCAGTTTTTCCATTAAATTCATCAACTTTTATTTCCCTCGATAATTCACTCAACGGATGTCCTTTAACCTTTAATTCAAATTCTTTATAATATCCAAAAGGTGCTCTTATAACTTTAAATTTCTCTTTCTCTAATTCCTTTTCAGCCTTCTCCAATATTTCCTGTGCTATTTCAGGATTTCCTAATTCTCTAGATAAATGAGCATAAGGGTAAAGAACAATATTTTTTGCTTTGACTTGTGATGCAATATCTTTTACATTTTTCACAAGCTCTTTAACAACACCAGAAACATTATTGTCTCCTTTTTCAACAGCAGTCAAGACCACTAAAGCTTCTTTGACTTCTTTTTCTTTCTTGTCTTTTTCAGAAAGTTCACCTATGCTTTTAAGTGCCTTTTTTAGTGGTTTAAATTTTATATAATCAACATGGAGATTCAATGTTTTCATTCTCTTTTCAAGAAATTAAAGTTTATAAAACTAATTTTTGCTGGAAGTAGTTATATGTCCTAAAATATTGCAAAATTCTAGTTAAAACATGGAATAAACATGCACAAAGTTTTTAAAGGGCAATTGTCAAGGAACGAATATGAACAAAAAGACATCAATATTAAACAAAAAAACAACTTTATCGGGAGGTGAACTGTATGGAAGAATTGAATAGTGAACCCGACCCGAATTCTGTTATTTGAAAATCCAATCATAAATAACGAATATTTTCTGAATTTTCCCTCTAATTTTGCAATTTTTCAAAGATTAGATTTTTTAAAAAATTCACCTAAACATTTAAATAGTTGTCACTTTGTAATGGTGATAAATTAAAATGAGAAACAGTATAAAAAATAAATTAAAAAAAGCCTTGATTATAGGAGGACTATCTCTAGCAGGAGCTAGTTTTTACAGTGGTGAAAGGTTTGAAAAATTATTCAATTCGGGAGAGGTACAGGAAAATTCTCCACAAATAGAATATATGAAATTGATATCTGAGAATTATTTTGAAAATCCTGGAAAATATACAACTTTTCAAAAAGCAAAAGAGGGATATGAAGCTTATAAAAAATCAGAATTAGAAAAAATTGTAATGGAAGAGAAAAAAGCAAGAGAATACTCAGAAAAAAAGAAATTTTTAGAAGCATATTATCTAAGTCAAGACTCTTTAAGTATAGTAATAAAACAAGCTTATAATAATGTTAAAAAATGGCCAAAAGAATTTGATAAAAGGTTATTTAGATTAATGCTTAAACAAGAATCACAGTATGATGCTCATGCGATAAGTAAAACAGGATATATGGGATTAGGACAAGTAGGAGCTGAAGTTTATGAAACTTTCAGACCAGAAAAATTTGCAACATTTAAAGATACAATTACAGGGCAATTTGATGAACATGCTTTACAAAAAGAATTGTTTAATCCCATAACAAATCTTGAACTTTCTTTGCAATATTTAGATTATATTTCTAAATTTTGTGCGAGATATGACTCAAATTGGGAAAAATCAGATTTAGATACAAAAAGAAAAAAGATACTTTTTGCGTATAATGCAGGAGTTGGAACAGCGAGAGATTATGAATTTGACCCAAATACAAAATTTAATTCAAAAAATGAGAAACTGAAAGAACTTCCAAAAGAAAACAGAGAACATGCAGATAAGATTATGGATGCATATTACGATTCTAATATCAAGATAAAAATATAGTCCAATAGGTAACACAACAATTCTTTTAAAATAGATTTCCCAAAAAAGTTAATGAAATTTGTTACACTCAAACAGATTGGAAAAATCTTGCTTTTTGGCTCAGTTTTATTTTTTTTAAATACAAAAGATTCAATATGTCCTACACCAAATATAATTTTAATTGAATCAGCAAAACCAATAATAAGATATTCAAAAAAAGTAATTATTTTAGACCCCGGGCATGGAATGGGAAATAGAATTCCCGGATTAATGGATTGGGGAAAAACTTACCTAGATTATAGGGAAGCAGAGATAGTCCTGGAGAAAGCAAAAGAAATTAGAAATATGCTTGACAAAAGAAAATATGATGTATTTTTAACCAGAGAAGATAACACAACTCCTTGCCCAATAGAATCTCGTCCAAAACTAGCTAACGAAAAAAACGCAGACCTTTTCTTAAGTATTCATGTAAATAATTTCAAAAACTTAAGTAATATAAACGGTTCTGAAATATATTGGAGATATAAAAAAGACAAAGAATTGGCAAAATTAGCAGCAAAAAATCTTTATGAAGTAGCCTTTATACATAATAGATATGTTGTTCAAGAGGAATATCTAATGTTAAAAGATGTCAAATGCCCTGCCGCACTTCTTGAAGTTGGATATCTTCTAAATAAAGAAGATAGGGGAAAAATTTTGAATGAAAAAGGGGTAGAAAAGGCGATTGCAAAGACAATCGAAGATTATCTAAAATAGCCAATAACCTCTACAAATATTTATAAATAAATATTAATTACTATTTCAATGAAAAAAGAGTTTATATTCATCATTCTTGCACTAATGATTATCTCGTCTATTTCAGCCGAAATAGTTGTTCTTCAACAACCAAAGAGCGTGTATAATGTAGACGATACAATAACAATTCCAGTAACAATCAAAGCAGTAGAAGAAATTTCAGGCACATTCAGTATGGATTTGCTTTGCAATGGAGGGAAACAAGTTAATTTCTACAGAAATGGAGTTAGTTTAAAATCCGGGGAAGAAAAAACCCTGGAAACCTCATTAATTTTAACAAAAGATGAAATAGGGGATACGCTTGGGACATGCAAGATAAAAGGAAGCATTGGACAGGAATATGTAATATTAAACGAATTTAGAATATCAAATTTATTGGTTGTGCAACCAAATACAGAACAAATAGAATTTAACCCCGGACAAAACATCCTGATTAAAGGATCTGTTGTGAAAGAAAATGGGCAAGATTCAAGTGGATTTGTAAGCATTGAAATTACTACAGATAATTCTTCAGAGAATATACTTCAAACTGGAACAATAAGCAATGGCTTTTATTCTGTAAATATAACCCTTCCTGAGAATATGAAAGCAGGAAAATATCTTGTGAAAGTAAATGCATATGAATTAGACACTAAAGCAAGACAAACAAACAAAGGATTTTCAAATTATAATATTGACATAAAACAAGTTCCAAGAAGTTTGGAAATAATTTTTGAGACAAGCCCTGTAGAGCCAGGCACAAATTTGAAAGTAAAGGCTGTGCTTCACGACCAAACTGGAGAAAAGATAAGTTCAAGCTCGATAATTTCAATAAAAAAGGGAACAGGAGCAAATTCAATTGTTCAACAACAATCTGAAATGCTAACTGATGAATATTTAGAATTCCCTATTGTATATAACCAACCTCCTTCAAATTGGTCTGTGTTTGCCGTTTCAAATCAACTAACAGCAGAGGCAACTTTTACAATAATCGAGAAAAAGGCAATTGATATTGAAGTATTAAACGACACTGTATTAATAACAAATAAAGGAAATGTCCCATATAACGATAGCGTGATTATTCGAATAGGAGAAAATCAAACACTCGATTTAAATGTGACTTTAGACGTGGATGAAAATAAAAAATATAAGTTAAAAGCTCCAGATGGAACTTGGGAAATAGAAATATTGGATAGTAGAGGAGAAGTTTTGCTAACTGCAATGGCAACTCTAGAAGGAAAAGCAGTTGAAATAAAAGAAAACGGATCAAAAACCGGATTTTCAAAATTAATCGCAATAATTGTCTGGATTTTTATTATACTCCTTTTAGGATTTGGTATATTTGTTTTTTTCAAGAAAGGATACAAAAAGACCCTTTTTGGAAAAATTGGAATTAAAAAAAAAGTTAGAAAACCTGAATTAAATTCTGCCTGGGAAAACAGGGCAATTCCCCTCTCAAAAAATTCAAATTTAGAAACAAAAAACAAGGCAAGTCTCGCTTTATCAATTAGGGGAGAAAAACATGAAGTGAGTATTACAGCGATAAATGTAAAAAACCTAGGAGAGATACAATCAAAAAAAGGAAATGCTGAAGAAACTTTACAAAGAATAGTAAATTTGGCTGAAGACAAAAAAGCATTTGTTTATGAAAATCAAGAGAGTCTTTTCTTTATTTTAACTCCCCTAAAAACAAGAAAATTCAGAAACGAAACTGTTGCATTGGAAATTGCCCAACAAGCAAAGGAAATGCTTTTAGAGCACAATAGATTATTCAAGCAAAAAATATCATTTGGAATTTCATTGAATTATGGGGAAATTGTGGAAAAATTAGAAAAAGGGGAATTGGAATTTATGAGCATTGAAAATCTAATAACAAATTCCAAGAGAATTGCATCTATAGCTAAAGAGGATATATTAATTTCTGAAAAGATGAGGGGAAAATTACCTGGCATAAGAACAGAAAGAGACGAAAGTAGTGAGAAAGTTGTTGCATACAAAACAAAAGAAATAAAATACCATGATGAAGCTCATTCAAGATTCATAAAAAGTTTCTTGAAACGATCTGAGAAAAATGAAGAGAAGTCAAATGCCCCTCAAAAGGATAATCCAAAATCTTTGATTAAAGGATTTTATTAATGGCATAAATTTTCACTTTTTCTTTTTCTTTGAAACTTTCAGCTTGGATGGTTTCTTTTCAACTGGCTTTTTTTCTTTTGGCTTATTCTCCATCTTCTCTTCTTCAGATTTGGAAAAAATAATTCTGAGAATAATTCCAACAACAATTAAAATTGCTCCTATTATAAGAATTCGTAAAAAGACCGTTGAAGCTTCTGAAAAGAAAATACCGAAAATTAAAGAAAAAATGTTTCCTTCTCCCTCAGATAAAGAAGAAGAAATAATAAATTCCCCTGCCTTTCTAAATGCTAAAATGAATAATGATGCTGGAACCATAAGAGAACCAAGAACAATAAGTGAATTGGGTTTATTTTTAACAAGAAGGAGGATTAATCCAAACAAAACAATTAAAAATATTATAAATTTAAAAAATAGCGTTTTCCAAAATTTTTGCGAATAGTCTGAAATTAAAAATAATGGAAGGTCTGATTCCTTAAAACAATCCAAAAAAGTACAGTTATATTCTTTATAATATAAATCATTTATAACATAATTTATACCATAATCCAAGGTATTGTTATACCCTCCCTGAATAACTGAACATGGAAAAACAATTACATATCCCCCAAAGTCCTGAACCCACTCATCATTTGTCTGACAATAAGTATTAGCACTGAATAAAAAGTCATCTTTTATTTGCTCTTCACCTATTTGATTTTCAACAAATTGATTTATTATAATATAAACTTTGGGCTGAACATTTTCATATTTTAAAGAAAAGGTAAGGGATGCAAATAATCCTCCAAGCAACAGCACAAAAAATAAAAGTATTGAGAGAATAGTTACTCCTGCACCTCTTAAAAAACCCATGAATAAATTAAATAAAACAAGTTTTTAAAAGTAATTATTTTGCAATCACATTCTTTCCAAAGCTGCTATTCTCTTCTCAATTGGAGGGTGTGTGCTTGTTAGGTTTTTAAATGGGTTTGCAAAAAATAAAGGGGCAATTGCTTTACTTACTTTTCTTTCTTTTGATTCAAACCTATAATCTTGATTTATCTTTTTCAAAGCTCCGATTAATCCTTGAGGATAACGTGTAAACTTAACAGCAGTAGCATCTGCAGAATACTCGTGCTTCCTTGAAATTGAAAGCTGAACCAATTGAACAACAATAGGAGCTAAGATTGCTAAAACAACACCAATAATTACAAAGATTATTCCGGCTTTATTATCATCACCTCCTCCTCCGCTCTTAAACTACAAGCTTCTTAAAAATAATTCGGAAAGTATTGCAATCATTCCAACCATTACTGCAACTAAAGTCATGTATCTAATGTCATAATTTCCTATGTGCCCCATTTCATGTGCCAAAACTCCTTCCAATTCCCTTCTATCAAGTTTGCTTAAAGCACCTTCTGTTACACAAACCACAGAATGCCTTGGGTCTCTTCCAGAAGCAAAAGCATTTATCTGATTAGAAGGCATAATATAAAGTTCAGGCATTGGAAGTCCAGAAGCTAAGGTTAATCCTTCAACAATATTATAATAATCCTTATACTCACTTTTATTTGCTCTTTTTGCTCCAACACTCATTATTGCAATTTTATGTGAATTGTAATAACTAATCAAAGTGTAAGAAATTGAAAATATGATTGAAATTATCATTATAATGAAGAAATATCCTGGATCAAACACTCTTGATATAGCATACCCCAATAAAACAAAAACAAGGAATACAATTATAATCAGAAAAAAAGAATTTCTTTTATTTTTAGATATTTGGTCTCTAAAATCAATTCTTGTATATTTGTCCATCCAACATCAAGTAAATAATACTTTTTAAGATTAACCAAAACCCTTAAATAATGACAGTTAACTATTTTAAATCACAGAATTGTAGAGGTTTCTCTAAAAACATTAAAAATGACACTCGTTTCAGAAGCAAGACAATATACAAGAAAAGAAATTGAAGAGATACTTAATCCTCTTATTAAAGAATGGTTCTTTTCCAAATTTGAAGATTTTTCAGAATCTCAAAAGTTCGGGGTAATGAATATTCACAACAAAGAAAACATTCTTATTTCCTCTCCAACGGGAAGTGGAAAAACTCTTACCGCATTTCTTTCGATATTAAATCAATTAGTAACTCTTGCTGAAGAAAATAAACTTGAAAAAAAAGTATATTGCGTTTATGTCTCTCCATTAAAAGCGCTTTCCAATGATGTTAATAAAAATCTAATTGAACCTCTTAAGGAAATAACTGAATTAGCAGATTCAAAGGGGATAAAATTGCAAAAGATTCTTGTTGGGCTGAGAACAGGAGACACAACCCAGTCTGAAAAAGCCAAAATGGCAAAAAATCCCCCGCATATTATGATAACCACCCCCGAATCATTGGCAATAGTACTAACAACTAAAAAATTTGTTGAGGCATTTAAAGAAGTAGAGTACTGCATTGTAGATGAAATACACTCTTTGGGAAATAAGAGGGGCTCTTTCTTGAGTTTAAATCTGGAACGGCTTAATAGCTTAACAAAAGCCTTCCCAACTAAAGTGGGATTAAGTGCGACAATTGAACCATTAGATGAAGTTGCTAAATTTTTGGTTGGAATTTCCGAAGAAAGAAAAGTAAAAATAGCAAAAATAAAAGCAAATAAAAAACTTGATTTAGATGTATTAATTCCAACGACCAATTTAATCTGGGAAAATAAACCTTATATTTATATGTATAATCTAATTCACGATTTGGTTAAAGAACACAAAACAACACTTATTTTTACAAATACCCGTTCAGCAACAGAAAGGGTTGTTAATTATCTAAAGGATAAGTTTCCTGTGGATTATACAGATGAGAACATTGCCGCTCATCATTCTTCATTGAGTAAGGGGCATAGATTCTTAATTGAAGAAAATTTACGTCAGGGTAAACTAAAAGCAGTTGTTTGTTCAACTTCTCTAGAATTGGGTATAGATATTGGTTTTATTGATTTGGTAATTTTATTGGGAAGCCCAAAGGCATCTTCAAGAGCTCTCCAAAGAGTTGGAAGAGCAGGACATAAACTGCACGATACAGCAAAAGGAAGATTTATTGTAATTGATAGGGATGATTTAATTGAATGTGCTATTATCCAAAAGGAGATGTATGAAGGCAAAATAGATTATATTCATTTTCCAAAAAATGCCTTGGATGTCCTCTCACAAACAATCTTCGGAATGGCAATAAATAACCCCTGGAAATTAGAAGATTTGCTTAATTTAATAAGAAACAGCTATTGTTATAGAGATTTAAGCAAAGATGATTTTCTTTCTGTAATAAGTTATCTATCAGGAGAGTACGATTTAGAAAAGGACAGGGTTTATGCAAAAATTTGGTATGATCGTGAAACAAAAGAAATAGGCAAAAGAGGAAAAATGGCAAGAGTTCTCTATCTTACAAACTTGGGAACAATCCCAGAAGAATCTTTCGTTACAGTAAAACTACAAACAGGAGATAAAATAGGGGTTATTGATGAATCTTTTATGAATAGAATGCATAAGGGGGATGTTTTTGTTTTAGGAGGAAGCAAATATGCTTATTTATATCCGAAGGGGATGAATTTATATGTTAAATCTGCCCCAGATAAAAATCCGACAATACCTTCCTGGTTTTCAGAGACTCTTCCATTAAGCTTCGATTCTGCAATTGAAATTTCAAAATTCAGGAAAGAATTAAAAAAAAGATTTGAAAAGAAGATGGATAAGGAGAAAATAAAAGAATTCATAAGGGAATATACTTATACATCCGTGCAAGTATCAGAAGAAATTTATGAATATTTCGAACAGCAATTTGGTTTTTCAGAAATACCAGATATAGATACGATCACAATTGAAAAATATACAGATGAAAGAGATGATAAAAAATATGTCTTAGTTAATTCAATGTATGGGAGAAGGGTAAACGATGCACTTTCAAGAGCTCTTGCATATCTGATAGGAAATTCAAAAAATCTTTCAAAAAGGGATGTTGAAGTTGGAATTTCAGATAGGGGATTTTACATATCTTCTGAGAACACTAAAATAGAAAAAGCATTTGAAAAATTAAATTCAGAGAATATAGAAGAAACATTAAAAGAAGCAATTGAAAAGACAGATGTTTTAACAAAAAAATTCAGGCATTGTGCAACAAGAGGTTTAATGATTTTAAGAACCTACAAAGGAAATACTAAATCGGTTAAAAAACAACAGATGAAATCTCACTTCCTGATAAGTTCTGTAAAAAAGATATCCAAGGAATTTCCAATATTAAAAGAAGCCAAGCGAGAGGTTTTAGAGGATTTAATGGACATTGAAAAAGCAAAGCAAGTATTAGATTGGATTAGTGAAGGAAAAGTTAAGTTAAGTTATAACAATGTGAAAATCCCCTCTCCTTTCTCACTTAATTTAATACTTCAAGGACACTTGGACTTGATGAAGATAGAAGACAAACAGGATTTCCTCCAAAGAATGCATAAAGTTTACTTGGATGAAATAGAAAGAAGAAAGAATCCAGAAGAATTTAGTTATGATGAATTTCTGCAGGAGACTAGAGAGGAATAAATTATCAGTTATCCTAAATTAAATTTTATAATAATAAAGTTAATTAATAGAATATCAATGTTATGATTTTACCTGATAATTATATCTCCTTATCTTAACGCTATGGTTTTACTAAGATAATTACAAAACCTATTTATATCAATAATCATATTATAGGATATGACAAATAAAAATACGAAAGATTTCATTTTCCTCTCAAAAACTCTCTTTTTTCCAAAGAAAGGAATTCTTGTAATTGGAGATTTACATTTAGGATATGACTCAATGATAAAAGAACAGGGAATAAGTCTCTCATTTGACCAGTTAGAAGAAACAAAAAAGGAACTTGAAATAATTCTCAAAAGAATAAAGGCACTTTACACCTTAAAAAAAATAATTTTGCTTGGAGATATAAAGCATCACTTTCACTTTCAAAGAGAAGAAATATCAGATTTGAGAAACTTCCTGAGATTCTTGGAGAAATACCTTCCAAGAGAAAAGATAATCCTAATCAAAGGCAATCACGATACATTTACACTTAAAGACTACCAACTTAAAGATTTCCATATAGAAAATGAAATTGCATTTACTCATGGGGAGCAAGATTTTCCAGAACTATACAATAATAAAATAAAAACAATTGTTATGAGCCATATTCATCCAGCAGTTTTAATTAAAGATAAAATAAACATAAAGAAAGAAAAATACAAATGTTTCCTTGTAGGAAAATACAAAAGAAAACAATTCATAATTCTTCCAAGTTTCTTTAGTATAGTGGAGGGAACAGAGATAAACGAATATACCAAACAAGAAAAATATCAACAAATAGTATCAAAAAATAAACTAGAATCATTTGAAACATATGTTGTAGGAAAGAATGGAATTTACAATTTTGGAAAATATGGAAAATTAAATACTCATTAATTTTGCTTGACCAGAATTATTATAATAGGGTCTATTATCAATAAATATGACATCGCATTCTGAATCATATTTAAAATATTTTTCTGCAACATGCTTTCTTGCTTCTTCTATGAACCCGTTTGAAGAATTATTAAGCATATCATTCCAATCCTTACAAGAAACTGCTCTTGCTAACTTATCTTGAAATTCTTTAATATTAAATTCTGTTTTTTTAGATAAATCTTCTTCTGTCATTTTTTCTTCTCTCACCTCAGCATAGTCTCAATACTTTTTTTCATACCCAATAATAAATCTTCTTTACTAGATACAATTTTTATATCTGCCTTTTTCTTGAATTTATTTATTCTAACAACAGAATTTCCCATAAAATAATGTGTTTCTATTCTGTTGGGATTATCTGAATTTTGATGATAAGGAGTACCATTAATTTCTAAATAAGTCTCTATTTCATTAAGGCATTTTATAGCTTTATCATCTAAAGGTGAAACAAGTATATTTGTTGATGGATATGATAACATAACAAAAACTAATATATATTATTAATAAAGATTTATATGCTAAAAGAGATAATTAAAACTTAACATTAACAGGTTTTCTCTCAGCTTCAACAATTTTCAAATATTCTTTTTCCTTAAAACCAAACATTCCTGCGAATATGTTTCCTGGAAAAGTCTTACACTTATTGTTGTAATCAAGTATTGAATCATTGTAAAACTGTCTTGAATATGCAACCTTATCTTCAGTTGAAGTTAATTCTCTCTGCAATTCCAAGAAATTAGTGTTTGCCTTTAAATCAGGATAACCTTCAGCAATTGCAAACAATCTTCCTAATGCCCCGTCAAGTGTTCTATCCGCTTTAACTTTTTCTTCAATGCCTTTTGCACCAACAAGAGCTTTTCTAGCATCTGTTACAGCCTTTATAGCCTCTTTTTCATGCTTTGCATAACCTTTCACAGTTTCTACAAGATTAGGAATCAGGTCTGCTCTCCTCTTCAACTGAACATCAATTTGCCCTAAAGAATTCTCTATTCTATTTGAAAGGACTGTAAATCTATTGTAATAGCCAGCAAAAAGCATAACTAATAAAACTGCAACCCCTATTAAAATCCAAATCCACAATAACATAAATGATTATAATTGATTATATTTATAAACTTAACTCTCTAAAAAGTATAATGGTAAAAGTTAACAAAAAGACGTGTATAGGATGCGGAGCGTGTGCTTCAACCTGCCCACAAGTTTTTGAAATGGGAAATGATGGAAAAGCACAGGTCAAAACAGGTGCAGATTTAAAGAAAAATGAAAAATGCATAAAAGAAGCAATTGAAAATTGTCCTGTAGACGCCATCTCAAAATAATCTTTGAGATAATTATCACCTAAATATTATTTTGTTATTAATTGGTCTTGTTAAGATTACAATTATAATAATAAAAGCCTGTTGCAGATAATTATAAATTTTACTTTGATAATTTATATCCTATGAAAACCTTTATTAATCTTAAAAGTTTAATTTAATTATGCATAAAAAATATGAGGTTAAAGAAAAAAAAGAGAATTCTGAAGATAAACCTGATTTTGTAAAATGGTTTTCTGAATTAGATAAAAATTCTGGATTGGTTGCAGGGGGAAAGGGTGCAAACCTCTCAGAAATTTACAACTTAAAAGTCCCTGTTCCACCAGGATTTGTTGTAACCGCCCAGGCATATGATTATTTTATTGAAGAATCTGGAATAAAAGAAAAAATAAAAAGTCTTTTGGAAACAATTAATTATGAAGATACAGAACTTTTGAATAAAGTTACAGAAGAAATTAGAAAATCAATTACAGATTCTAAATTTCCAAAAGAAATGGAAGAAGAGATTTTAGACGCATATGAAAATTTGAGTGCAGAGGATTTGAGTGGTGCATATGGAACTGCCCTGGATATTTTAACCAATGCACATGAACCTCTTTTCGTAGCTGTTCGTTCTTCTGCAACAACAGAAGATTTGGCAGAGGCAAGTTTTGCAGGGCAACAAGACACTTTTGTAAATGTAAAAGGAAATTCGGAATTGTTAATCAGCATTAGAAAATGCTTTGCATCTATGTTCACTTCACGTGCAACTTATTATCGTAATAAGCAGGGATTCAAACATGAACAGGCACATTTAGCAGTTGTTGTGCAAAAAATGATAGATTCAGGAAAATCGGGGGTAATTTTTTCAAAAGACCCAACTTACAAGGATGAAAATATAATAATGGAAGCAGTCTGGGGACTTGGAGAAGGAATTGTTTCTGGTAGAATAACTCCAGATAAATATGTGGTTTCAAATGACTTAAAGATATTGGATATAAAAGTTGCTGACAAGAAAATTGCATTGACAAGAAACTCTTCCGGACAAAACACAGTTGTGAACCTTAAAGAGGAAAAGTCCAAACAGCAAGTTCTTAAAAACAGCGAGGTAATAAAATTATCAAATATTGCATTGGAACTAGAAGAGCACTATAAAAAACCTCAAGACATAGAATTCGCAATTGAAGGAGATGATATCTATATTGTTCAAACACGTCCAATAACAACAATGAACAAAAGGTTAGTTGAGGGAAAATCAGAAGAAATTAAAGGAGAAGTCATTCTTACAGGATTAGCTGCCTCTCCGGGAATAGCTTCTGGGGTTGTTAAAATAATTTCTGATTTGAAAGATTTGCCAAAAATAAAGCAAGGTGACATTCTTGTAACTAAAATGACTAATCCGGATATGGTTGTCTCAATGCAAAAATCAGCAGCAATTGTTACAGATGAAGGGGGGCTGACTGCTCATGCCGCAATTGTCTCGAGAGAAATGGGAATTCCGGCGATTGTAGGAACAGACACAGCCACAATTACATTAAAAGAAGGAGACATTATAACTGTAGATGGGTATTCTGGAAAAGTTTACAAGGGGAAAGTAGCTGAAACTCAGAAAAAAGAAGTTAAAGAAGTAATAGCTAAAACAAAAACAAAAATAAAAGTGATGGTTGATTTACCAAGTTTTGCTGAAAGAGCATCAAAAACAGGAATTAAAAATGTGGGATTAACAAGAATTGAAGATATAATTTCCGAATCTGGAAAACATCCAAATTATTTCTTAGAAAGAAATAAGATAAAAGATTATGAGGAAGTAATATTTAACGGGATTGATGGGATATCGAAATATTTTGATGAAATCTGGGTAAGAACTTCTGATATAAGAAGCGATGAATTTTCAAATTTAGAAGGTGCACCAAAAGAAATAGAAGCAAATCCAATGCTCGGTTTGCATGGAATAAGATACAGTATAAAGAATCCCCAGATTTTAAAGGCAGAATTAAATGCAATGAAAAGAGTCTCTGAAAAAGGGAAGAAAATAGGAATCCTCATTCCTCAGGTAATCTTAGTTGAAGAAGTTAGAAAAGTAAAAGAAATGATTAAAGAAATAGAATTTGTACATGCAAAATTAGGAGTCATGATTGAAACTCCTGCAGCAGTTCAGTTAATAAATAATTTATGTGACGAAGGAATCAAATTCATTTCTTTTGGAACAAATGATTTAACACAGTTTATGCTTGCTGTAGACAGAGGAAATGAAAAAGTTCAGGATTTGTATAATGAAATGCATCCTGCTGTTCTTTATCAATTGGAATATGTAATAAGAGTGTGTAAAAGAAGAGGGGTTGAAACAAGCATTTGTGGGCAGGCGGGAAGCAAAAAAGAAATGGTAAAATTTCTTGTTGAAAAAGGAATTGATAGCATAAGCGTGAATGCAGATATAGCAAGTGAAATTGCAGAGTATGTAAAAGAGATAGAAGAGGGAACAATTAAGGGAACAGATAAAGAACCAAGAAAATATCGACCAGAAGAGGATGGTAAAGAGGAATTTCCTAGCATAAAAGGAGTTAAAAATCTTCATGAAAAAATAGAGAGCGAAGAAGAACTCTAAATATTTATAAATATAAAAATCATCAATAAATAATGCCTAAAAAGAAAAAAAGAGTGATTAGAAAGAAAAAAGAAAAAAAAGTTATTAAACATCAAAAAATTTCAAATGAAGAGCTCAAAACCGCGCCTAAAAAAAGAAGAGTAAAGAAGGTTATTAGATATGTAAGAGCTCCGAGAGAAGAATCTAATGTGGAAAGAACTCTGATTGAAAATTTTGTTTCTCTTCAAAAAGTTATGGTTAATCTTTCATCAAAATTTGATAATTTAACAAATCAAATCTCCAAATTATTAGGGTTATTCGAAGTGTCTGCAAAAGCTTTAGCTGAAAAAGATTTTGAAATAGAAAGCGGAAATAGTCAAGAAAATTCCAAAATACTTGAAAAAATAGATAATATAATAGATCAAAACAAAATAATAGCAAGAGGATTAACCCTTGTGCATGAAAAAACAATCCCCCAAATGCAAAATTATCCCCCTGCTCAAAACAATTACCCCCCAACCCAATCAATTGATTCTGGAATTCCAAAATTACCAAGTACAAAATTACCAAACAAGCCAGTTCCAAGAGTTACAATACCTCAAGGAGATGACGGAGAATACCACAAATCAATTACCTCTAGTCAGCCAAGATTCAATGAGTAATAGAAATTATTTAACTAATTATAATAGACATGGAAGATTTATATTTCTTGAGTTTACAAAAGAGCTTATAAGAAATTATTCTCCTGAAGAGATTATCAAAATAAAAAGTATTCTGCAAGAAAGGCAAATGCTCAAGGAAATTCCAGAAGAAATCTTTCCGATTATGGAAGAAGAGAGAAGTTTAAACACTCCGGAAAAAGAAAAAAGTATCTTTGTGCAAAAAGAAAAAAACATTCCAATTATACTAAAAGAAGAAACTCCGATTGTTAAAAAAGAATGGTTTCCAGCAACCAATGAAAGAGAAAAATTTCCTATTCTTAAAAGAGAAAAAGAATTTCCAGATATGCAAGTGTACAGAAAACCAATAGAATCAAGCCAAGGAAGAAGCCCTTTTAGAGAATTAAAGCTCGTTATACCAGAAACAAAATTCCCTCTTCATATTCAATACATAAAACCAGTTCCAATAAACAAAGAAATAGATTTAGGAAAACTCAATCCATTAATAAATGACCATTTTGTCAAGATAATAGAATGTTATGGCCCAAATGAAAATCTCTTTGTAAAAGGAGCCATGGGAGCTAAAAAAACAGGAATAACCTTAACTGATGAAGAGATAAAGGAAATTATAAATAAATTTTCAGAAGAAACAAAAATACCTGCACACGAAGGGATATTCAAAGTAGCTTCGGGGAGACTTATGTTTTCAGCAATAATTTCCGAGACAGTTAGTTCAAAATTCATAATCAGTAAAATCCCCCCCGAACAAGCAGAAGGTCATCAATCCCAAAGCCAAATGCATTTTTAAATGAAAATGGAAAATATAATAACTAAAGATAAAATTGAGAAATATTTTCAATTAACTTCAAAAGCGCTAAAAGAAGTTAAGAAAAGTATAATAAAGGGAAAGGAAAGGGGTGCAAAAGAAATAATTGAAATGGTTGAGAATTATCTTTCAGATGCTAAGCATTTTGAAAACAAGGGGGATTATGTAAATTGTTTTGCTGCCCTGAATTATGCTCATGGGTGGCTTGACTCTGGGGTAAGATTGGATATTTTTGATGTCAAGGATGATAAACTATTTACTGTTAAATAATTTTAAGATATAGTTATCTGTAGCGGTTGTTTATTATATAAAAGTGAGTTGCTCAATGGTATTATCACATCTGATAAACTGTATAATTTTACCTTATAATCACTTCTTCATTAAAATAATTATTGCAGATAACTTTTATAAACAAATTTATCTTATAATTATTATGCAAAAAAAAGTGATTGTTTTAAGCTTAGGGGGAAGTTTAATAATTCCTAATGATATAAATCTTGAATACTTAAAAAAATTCAAAAAGATTATTCTAAAAAATTCAAGAAATTATAAATTTATTATTGTCTGCGGAGGGGGAAGTGTTGCAAGAAAATATATCTACGCGCTTAAAAAAGTAGGATTAAATCATGTGCTTCAGGGATTTGCGGGAATTTCAGCAACACGAATGAATGCACGTTTCATGTCCTATTTCTTCGGGCAGGATCAGGAAAGAGGAATCCCGCACAAACTATCTGAATTACAGCATTACGCTTCCAAATTTAATGTTGGATTTTGTGGCTCTCTGGAATACGACCGTAAACAAACTTCTGATTCAACAGCGGCACAAATTGCTGGATTTTTAAGATGTGGATTTGTAAATTTGACAAATGTAAATGGGTTGTACAATAAAAATCCTTCAGAATATAAAGATGCAAAATTAATTCCGGAAATTTCCTGGGAGGAATTTGATAAAATGGCAAATAAAATAAAATACGAACCCGGACAACATTTTGTTCTAGACCAGACCGCTTCAAAAATTATTAAGAAAAATAAAACCCCCACATATATTCTTGGTAAAGACATAAGACAATTGGATAATTTACTAAATGGAAAGAAATTTATAGGCACTAAGATTGAAGAATAAATGGATTCAAATCAAATTCTCTTAACAGAAGCAAACTTCAGCAAGCTAAAAGACAAAATAAAAAAAGGAAAAGCAGAAGTAGGCAATAAAATAATAATCTACTCTTCGGAAGACGATGAATTGAACAGAAAAGTGATTGAAAAGCTTCCAGTAGATTTTCTTTTAATAAACTTAAAAAATAGAAGAGATTTTCAGAAACAAAGAAATTCTGGTTTTAATCAGGTTTTAGCAAAAGCGATGAAAAAGAAAAACATTCAACTCGGAGTAAATTTAGATGAAATAATAGAATCGGATGTAAAAGAAAAAGCAGAAATTTTAGGGAGACTACAGCAAAATATTTTTCTTTGTAACAAAAACAAGATTAAACTGAAGTTTATTGCCCAAAAAGAAAAGAATAACAGAGATATTTATGATTTGAAAGCACTTGGACTGGTTTTGGGTATGCCTACATCAATGACTAAAACTTTATAGGCATATGTGATTTCCACAGAGGCAATTAGAAATCACCTTTCCACAATTTGAGGAAAATAGAAAAAACCAGAGGACTGTTTTCAATGCCAACCTGAATGACAAAGGATTTGTAAAAGTTAATGCACTATTTCTTTACTTACTGCCAAATATTACATAATTTTGTTCAACTATTAAAAGAGACAATTTTAGAGAATAACTGACTCTTAAAATTGTTTTCAAAACAATTTTAAATCCCTTTTATCTGTAATTTAAATGAACACTCAAAAATTAATTGAATCTTTAAGCCCAAATGAAAAAAGAATTCTTCCTCATTTAGGTGATAAAATAAATGAAATATGCAAAAAGTCAAATTTAGATAAAACCTCTGTAGTCAGGTCTTTGGAATACCTGCAAAATAAAGGAATTGTTAAATTATCTTATATTAAAAATAAAATAGTTGAATTAGACATAAATGGAGCTCTTTATCTGAAAAAAGGACTTCCAGAAAGAAGACTTCTTCATCTTCTGACTGAAGAACATATAATCTCTTTAAAAGGAGCACAACAAGAAAGCAAACTTTCGGATGATGAATTTAAAGCCTCTCTTGGTGCACTGAAAAGAAAAGCACTTATAGAACTAAAAAATGAAAAGATAATCCTGAATGCAAACAAAGAAGAAATATCAAAAAAAACCCTTGAAGAACAATTTCTTGAGTCTTTGCCAGCGGATTACGATACTCTTCCACCGGAAAATCAATTAGCATTGAAAAATCTCTTAAGCAGGAGGAATATAGTTCAGATAAAAGAAGATAAAAAAATAAATGTGGAAATAACCCCCTTGGGCAAAGAAATATTAAAATTAAAGTTAAACCCACAAGAATTGATTGAACAAATCACTTCCGACATCCTCAAAAAAGAATCCAACTGGAAAGGAAAAAAATTCAGAAGATATGATGTCCGTTCTCAGGTTCCAGAAATAATCGGTGGTAAAAGGCATTTTGTAAATCAATCAATTGATTATGCAAGAAAGGTGTGGACTGAAATGGGCTTCCAAGAGATGAGTGGCAATTTAATTCAAGGTTCTTTTTGGAATTTTGATGCATTATTCACAGCACAGGACCATCCTGTGAGAGAGATGCAGGACACCTTCTTTATAAATAAAAAAATAGAACTTCCAGATAAAAGAATTGTAGAAAAAGTCAAAAAAAGTCATGAAAAGGGAATGAACGGAAGCAAAGGTTGGCAATATGAGTGGAATGAGGAAGAAGCAAAAAAAGCTGTTTTAAGAACTCATACTACCTGCTTGTCTGCGCAAACACTTGCGAATTTGAAAAAAGAAGAAATTCCAGCTAAATTCTTCTCAGTTGGAAAATGCTTCAGAAATGAAACCCTAGACTGGAAGCATAGTTTTGAATTCAATCAAACAGAGGGAATTGTAATCGATGAAAATGCTAACCTAAGAAATCTTCTTGGATATTTAAAACAATTCGCAGAAAAAATGGGCTTCAAAAAAGTAAGATTTCGCCCGAGTTATTTTCCATACACAGAACCAAGCGTAGAAGGGGAGGTTTGGAATGAGGAAAGAAAACAATGGGTTGAAGTTTTTGCAGCCGGAATCTTTCGCCCAGAAGTTACAGAGCCTCTTTTAGGAAAACCAATTCCTGTGCTTGCATGGGGCCCTGGTTTTGATAGAATGATAATGAATATTTTTGACATAAAGGATATAAGAGATTTGTACAAAAATAATTTAACTCAACTAAGAAAAATGAAATTTTTGGTAAAATAAAATGAAAAACTGTATATTTTGTAAAATAGCAAAAAAAGAAATCTCTTCTGTGAAAATTTGGGAAGATAAAAAACACTTAGCAATATTAGATATAAGCCCAAATACAGAAGGAATGACCTTGGTTATAACAAAAGAACATTATGACAGCAATGCAACAGATATGCCTGATGAACCATATAAAGAATTAATGATGACAGCAAAAAAAGTTGCAAAATTTCTTGAGAAGAAATTGAAGGTCAAAAGAGTTGTAATGGTAATGGAGGGTATGGGAGTTAATCATGCCCATATTAAATTATATCCTATTTACAAATCAAATGAGATTAAGGGTTATATTACAACTCAGCTCGGACCAAGAAAATCAACTGAAGAATTAAATAAAGTACGGAATAAAATTGTAAACTAAAATGGAAATAAAAAAGAAAACCTGGCCCAATTTTTTTCAGAAAATATTGGAAGGCAAAAAAACAGTAGATATAAGATTAGCAGATTTTGATATCAAAGAAGGAGATACATTGATTTTGGAAGAATATAACCCAAAAACAAAGAAATATACAGGGAGAACAATAAAAAAGAAGGTTAAAAACCTAAACAAAGTAAGAGTAACGGATTATCATCCAATTGAAGACATAAATAAGTATGGACATTGGGTAATTGAATTAAACAATTAAAATGGCACTCATAACATTAAACAAAAAACTCTTTGAAAAAGAAATAGGAAAGTTGGATGAGAAAATGCAAGAGAGAATTGCAATGTTTGGAACTCCCATAGAAAAAATAGATGAAGAAAGCATTGAAGTTGAAATATTCCCAAACCGCCCAGACATGCTTTCTTACTCTGGATTCAAAAGAAGTTTCCTAGCATTTTTAGGAAAAAAAACAGGATTGAGAGAATATAAAGTTAACAAACCAGAAAAAAATTATTCTGTTATAATTGATTCTTCTGTCAAAGATGTCCGTCCTTATACTGTCTGCTCAATTGTTAAAGACTTAAAACTTGACAGTGAAAAAATAAAAGAATTAATTGAAATTCAGGAAAAATTACATTTCACTTTGGGAAGAAAAAGGAAAAAGACTGCGATAGGAATTTATCCGCTTGAAAAAATAGAATTGCCTATATACTTTAAGGCACTTGAACCAGACAAAATTAAATTTATTCCTCTTGAATTTGATAAAGAAATGTCTGGGTTGCAAATTTTACAGAAACATCCAACTGGAAGAGATTATTCTCACCTTTTGGCGGGAAAATCTAAATTTCCAATTTTTATAGACAGCAAGAATAATATTTTGAGCATGCCCCCAATAATAAACTCCCAACTTACAGGAAAGATAACAGAAGAAACAAAGAATGTCTTTGTAGAATGCTCTGGCTTTGATTTTAAAACATTAAAAAAGTGCTTGAATATTTTAGTTACTACCCTTGCAGAAATGGGTGGAAATATCTATTCAATGGAACTTAAAGGAGTGCCAGAAAAAATTTCACCTATTCTTGATTCAGAAAAAATGAAAATTTCTCTTGAGAATACCAACAAACTTCTTGGAATAAAAATAGATGAAAAACAATTGAAAAATCTAATTGAAAGAATGGGGCACAACTACAATTCAAAAACAAACGAAGTTGAAATCGGTTCTTGGAGAACAGATATACTTCACGAAGTAGATTTAATAGAAGATGTAGCTATTGCTTATGGATACGAAAACTTTATTCCAGAAATACCAAAAATATCAACAATAGGTAAAGAAAATCCAACGGAAATAGTAAAAAGAAAAATATCTGAAATACTTTCTGGATTAAATCTTCTTGAAGTATCTAATTATCATCTTACAACAAAACAAGATCAATTTACTAAAATGGGAATCCCAGAAAAACAAGAAAAAGGATTTCTTGAATTAGAAAACTCAAAAACAGAATATACCATTCTAAGAAAAGACTTATCTTCTTATCTTTTAAAAAATCTCTCAGAAAATATTGATTCTGAATATCCGCAAAGAATATATGAAATAGGAACGGTTTTTGAATTAAAAGAAAATATTAAAGAAAATGAAAAATTAGCAGTTGCAATAACCCCCGGAAATTTTACAGAAGCAAAACAAATATTAGAGTATTTGTTTAGGAGTTTAAATATGCAAATCACATTTGAAGAGGCAGAAAATATTCCTGGACATTTTATAGAAGGGAGAACAGCAAAGATAATAACAGAAAAAAAAGAAATAGGGCTTATTGGGGAAATACATCCTAAAATATTAAGAAACTGGAAAATAAAAATGCCGATTGCACTTTTTGAAATCTCCTTGGAAGAGATTTTTAAAAAATTAATTTAACTGCAAGTTCCATTTTGGCAAGTCTCACCTGATAGACAAATACCGCAAAGAATCTTTCTATCACAAATTGCCTGAATTCCACAAGTATAATTAAAAGATTCACAAGTATCTGCACAGGGCACAGCACAAGCATTATTAATGCAAATATATCCCATTGTACAATTATCACCGCACGAAGCGCAATTTTCATTTGTTCCCAACTGCGTTTCACATCCGTTTATTCCATTCTCGTCGCAATTGCTATATCCTAGGGAGCAATTAGGCTGACATAATCCATTCAAACAGGTATTTGAACCATGTGAATTAAAACAGCTCCCGCAATTCTCCCCGCACACTTCATCACATTCGTGTTTCAATGAAAGACAAGTATCCCTACAACTGCCAACACAAGCTCCTGAACTACATACTTGTTCTATTGGGCAAGCCCCGCAATTTCCCCCGCATCCATCATCCCCACAAGTTTTTTCATTACAGTCTGGATTGCATCTATATATTTCTGAGGGAGATTCCCAGATATATTCTACATCGCTTTCTACTTCTTTTCCAGATTTCAATCTTATAATCGGAATTATTTTTATACTTTGTAAATTATCTGGATTAATCTCAACCAATGTAAAAGTGAATGTTTTCATTCCAAATTCTTCTATACAAACTTCTTCTGTAAAAGAATCTGAATTTTCCCCATCTTCAATTATAAAATTTAATCCCACTATTTCCCCTCCCCCAAGATTTCTTTTTAACGTTAAGGTAAGATTATTGGCAACTATTTGAACTTTTTCAATATTTAAATTGAGATTTGATTCCCCCAAGGGAACAGAACCTCCCTGTATAAAATTGTTAATAGCGACAAAAAGAATTCCAACCGAAGCTAAAAATGATAAGAGTATTAAAAAGGCAAGTAATACCTTTGGAAAACTTTTTTTTCTCATATCCCCCCCATTAAATAAACAAACATAAAGAATTAATAAATCTAACTAAAAATAAAGATTTATTTCAATTTCTTAAAATCAGATTCTATCCCTTCCAACTCTTTTGTAACTTCTGAAATAGCATCATTTAATGCTTTCTTTGCAGTTTTCCCTTTTGTCTTAACTAACATGATTGGACTTTTAGTTATGTGCTCTCTTTTCCAAGCTGCAAAAGTTACTGCAGAATCTTTATTAAGATAAACTCTCAAAATCTCAACCAGAGTAAGATTATCTAATTGAAATTCAATTTCATCCTTGGAATTTTTAAGAATATTAATTTCCATAATAAATTAGAATAAAATCAGTTTAAAAACCATTCGGTTGGTATTTTTGAAGAACTTTTAGACCGAACGAAGTGATGTCTTTAAAGCTTGATTAATACTTAAGTAGATTATTTCTCTCCAAAAAGAATTTCATCCGCCTCTTCCTTGGTCAATTCTTCTTTGCTTTCAGGAGTCTCTTTTTCCCCTTTATCTTTCTTTTTTCTTTTAAAAAAAGAGAAAATTCCTCCTTCCTTTTTTTTATTTATCTCTTGTAAATCTGAAATAGTAAGAGAATTAGTCGTCTCTTCATCAAATTTAACCTCTTTCTCAAAATCTTCTTTTAACTTTTGTTTATTCAATTCTCCAGAAAGAGCAGGACTAGACTCTTCTCTAAAAAGCTTAATCTTAAAATAATTCTCAAGCTTTTTAACTAAGGTATCGGAATTGTCTACAATATACCCTCCTTCGGCCATTCTAATTGCAGTCTCCGACTCTCCAATATCCTCTGCCAACTGTTTTTGAGATAGTTTATTAGATCTTCTTGCCCTCATAATAACCCAGTGAAAATTCTCAACCAAGTCTGTTCGGGGTTTAGGATTTGTAGAAATTCTTTTAGCAAAGTTTTCATCAACAATATCCTTTAGGGTTTTATCTTGTCTTTGCCTTTTGGAAATCTCTTCACTTTCTCTTATTCTGCTTTTGTGTTTTTCAGGATCAAGATGAGCCATGGAAGAAAGTCTTTCATAAACTGTTTTGCTTTTCTCTGGTCTGTCTGCATATTCTTTTCCAATCAAAGGGAATTCTTCTACTTCATTGCATTTTTTGCAGATTTTAATAACTCCCTTGGAAGAAATAGCATCAAACAACAATTCTTTTTCATCTGAAATTCCGCATCTAATACATTCCACCATAAAAAAAATAGAAAATGCCCCTTTTTTAAGATTTAGATAGTGAAAAATATAAAGAATTCGCAGCTTAAGGTCGCAGAATAATTACTTTTTTGCTTTCTTCTGGATGAAACATTTTTTGTTCAAGTTCCTCCAAGGTTACTAAATAATTCAAAACAAGAGATTCATCAATAATCAGGGAGGGAGAATCCACAATGTTGTAATTTTCTTTTACAATGTCTATAGAACCCAAATTCAAATTTGCAGCGATTGGAAGCAAAAGTATTTCATCTGGATACTTATTTTTTAAATCTAGTAAAACAAGACTTAATACAGTTTGCTCTGATTTAACATCCACATCTGAAGAGCCATAATCAAAGAAATAAAGAACTGTATGGAAGCTTTCATTACATCTGTCTCTTAATTTTAAAGATTCCAACCATAAATTAACTCTTAACAGGTCATATCTCTTATGAAGAACATCTCTTTGTTCTTCTGTAAGTTTGGATTGAGCTCCCTCTTTTTCAAATTCAAGGGCATCTAAATAAATCTCATCTGCAAAATCAAAGAGATTCTGTTTTGCACTCTCACAACTTAGATTAAGTTGACTGCTTAATTGAGATGTCTTAATCTGTTGGTCCAAAAAATCAACCTCCGAACTTCTTATCAAAAAATCCGATTTACTCACATTTGAAAGTTCTATATAAAATCCTAAAACAAGTCCGGCTACAAATACAAAAATCGTAACTATCAAAGCTTGCCAAAATGCATTTTTACTATTAACCATTTTTTACCACGAATATTTTTTTCTTGCAAATTTATACAAAGCGCTAATCATTACTAGCGGATAAATCATAAGATATAAAGTTAAAAAGAAGATTAGATTAAAAAGATTTATATTCTTAAGATTAAGTTCTTTCATAGTCATTAAAGCAAAGAGTGTGTAAAAACACCCCAATAAAAAGAGGCTTATTCCAAAGAAATTTAAAATAGAGGGGTTAAAACTAAGGGTAATAAGTCTTGAAACTGCTTCATTTGCTAAAAAAGAATACTTGGTTGAAAGATAAGCCAATAATAAACTTCTTGTACTTAAATATGCAAAAAGGAGAATCCCCACAATTCCAATAAATAAAGATGCGCTAAAAAAAGGAATGATAAACATTCCTAGCATATTCTTCTTAAACGCCCATTTTTTGTATTTTATAATAGTCTGAGTTCCCCCAATATTCCATCTAACTCTCTGCCTCCACCATTTTTTGAAAGTCTTAGGGGTTACCGTGTAAATTTTTGCATCTAAAGACATTCTAGCTTTATATCCATGGGACATCATTCTCCAGACAATTTCAATGTCTTGAGTTAAATTTTTTTTATCAAACAAACCGATTTCGAATAATACGTTTTTTCTATAGAGAGCAAAAGGTCCAGGGGTAACATAAACCGCATCTACATAATCTAAAAGTTTTCTTGCAAAACAAATAACAACATATTCTAAATATTGAAGTTTCTGAGCAAAACTTTGGGCGTCTTTTGCTAAAACTGCCCCAGTAACGCCCCCTATTGACTTGTCTTTTTGAAGAAAACCTATCATCTTGTTTAGTGCATCTTTTTCGGGATAAGAATCTGCATCTGCAACGGCAATATAATCATACTTAGCAACCTTAATCCCAATATTTGTGGGCTCTGCGGCCCCCCCTGAATTTTTTTCATTCACAATAAGTTTGACATTGCTATATTTTTCCGCATAAGATCTTACCACTTCAGCAGAATTATCTTTAGAACAATCGTCAACGACAATAATTTCAATCATATCTTTTGGATAATTTAAATCTAAAAGATTCTCTATCGCCTTTCCAATGTTTTCCCCTTCATTATAACAGGGCATGACTATGCTTATAGGTTCTGGTTTTCCCTCAGGATACAAGAACATTTCTTTTCTATGCGGAAAATAGACAATTATCATAAGAGCTAACATATACAGCCCTACGAATGTATAAAAAAAGAATACAAAATCAACAAAGTTCATTTTTACCTCCAAAAACCATCTTTTATCATTTTATTATTCGGAATTCTCTTTTTTTAAAGATAGTTGTGGTGAATTATTCCTCTTCTTTGATACCTTCCGCTTCTTCCTCTAATTCGGAAGATTCTTTTCTTTCTGAATTTTTCTCCTCTTCTTCAACTTCCCTTTCGGCATCTTCAATTTCTTTATTTATTTTCTCGCTCAATTTTGGGGGATTTGCCTTTTCACTTTCAGCAACACTAAAATAATCATAAAAATCCTCGCTTAAACTAAGTTCGTGCGTGTGTCCTGTCTTTTTCTTTTTTATCAAATCCAAATCATTGAATTTCTTTATATGGTCGTATGCTTTATTTCCACGTATTTTTATTATAACGGACTGTTTTATTGGTTGCTTAAATGCGATTATAGCCAAAGTTTCCTGCTCTGCTTTTGTAAACTCGGAGCTCCCTGTTGCAAGTTTGTTAATAATATGAAAATATTCCTGTCGAACATCCATTTTCCATAAGCCATTCTTTTCTATAATTTCAATTGCGAGGTCATTTTTTTCATATTTGTCCTTAAGTTTTTCAATCAGTCCCCTAATTAATATTGGATTTAAATCACTTAAAGATATCAAATCCTGCATGCTCAAAAATCTTCCTGAAATAAAAAAAACCGCCTCTAAAATCTTTAAATCCTCTTGTTCTTTTGCCTCATCAATTTCATCAATTGTTTTACTTCCAACCATACCTCATTTAGACGAAAGGGATTTAAAAGCATTATCAATAATTATTTAATTACGAAAAAACATATATGCTAATGAAAAAAAGAGGAAAAAATAGGATAAATAAAGGAAAAAAGAGAAATAAAAAAAAGACACGCATTCTATCTGCTATACTCCTAATTATATCTATATTAATTGCATTTTTATTTTTAATAAGATTAGTAACTACGACAGAGATAGATGATGTAACGCCAGGAATACCCTGTCCAGAAATTCAAGAATACAATCCGGATATTCTTTATGTAATACCTAATTTTGAGAATAATCTAATTTCAGAAAACCCAGAATGGTGTGATTACATTTCATCTCTAAATAAAACATTAGGGATGCATGGAATAACACATGCTTATAAGGAATTCTTATACAATGAAATTTCTCAAGAAGAGGTAAATTATGGAATTTCAGAATTTGAAAAATGTTTTGGTTTTAAACCAGAGACATTTAAATCTCCACAATTAGCAACTTCCCCTCAAAATAAACAACTAATAAAACAAAATAATTTGGAATTTAGAACAGTATTTAATCAAATAACCCACAAAGTATATCATTGTAGCGATTCTACATTTCCTTATAACAAAGTGATTAATCTTTTCTAAATAAAATTTTAAAACTTAAATCTCAACAAAGCCCCAATACCAGATAAATTAAAAAATTGCTTCCCTTCTTCTGTCTCTGTGGAAATCATCTCGACTTTAGCCCCAGTATCATCTGCAATTTTTTTAAACTCCTTAACAAGATTTCTATCACAATCTTTGGAAAGGAATAAAGTATCAACTGCCCCATACTCAAGAGCTTTTCTAACAGGTCCTTCTTTATATGCTACAAAGTCGGGTTTCTCCCCAAGTGTTTCAAAGAATTTTTCCATTAATTTTTTTTCATAAGTAATCTCCTGATTAGCAAGAATATCCTGCGCTTTTTCAACAAGTTCTTTCAAACCAGATTCATCACTTCCCCCAATATCAATCTTTCCTATTACTTTTTTCTGTAAAGGGGTTAGCAAATACTCTCCATCTAAAAATTCATCTTTGGTTGGAATTGGTCCTCCAATCAAAATTCCTTTTAACCTTTTATCTTCATAAAAAAGCTTTTTCATTTCATCTGCAATTCTCTTATAAAATTCCTTGGTTAACCCTTCTGTTATTCTGTGAAAACGCTGGGAACTTTGACCCCCAGCCCTTACCTTACTTGGAACACCCGAGGTCATCTTCTGTAAAATTTCAATTCTTTTTCCTTCAAGAATTCCAATTGCAGCTTCTTTTCTATCCATTACAAGAAGTGCATAAACTTCTGAAACAGAAAGCATCTCTCTCAAGGCATCAAGAACAAATTCTTTATCACATCTGTATAATCTGGAATTCAGAGGCATTGGAGGTTCAATCCCCCAGATTTGTAAATCGTCTTGCCCCTCGACTTTAGATATATTTCCGCAGAAAATAGCCATCCCATTTTCAGGATTTCTCTTCAAATCTTTAATATAGCGAACAATCTTATCAAGAGCATCAACTACATTTTTTCTGGTTGAACTGGATTTGATATTTTTAGCCGTTGACTTTTCAGCTTCAATTTGCTTTTGCACTGAAACTGCATCATAATCTGCAGGGATATAAACTGTGATAAGTTCTGTATGTCTTCCTTTATGTTTCTCTAGTTCTTCTAACAAAAGTTCTAATTCATATTTTGATATTGCCATAATTAAAGAAAACACCGGGGGTTTATAAAATTTGGTTAATCAATTATATATCTCAAACTTATAGAGCAATCCATATAATCTGCATGAATATTCATCTTTTTTAAAACATTACAAAAATTTTTGACATTCTTTTTACTAACACCTTTTTCCTGATGTAAATACTCTTCCCCGTGGGAACCTTCAAGAGTAAAATCTCCCCTATAGAAAGAATTGCTAATCAAAACTACTTTTTTATGTCCTTCATTACAAATATGTTCTGCTAATGTTTCAATATTTCCAACGATTCTACTAGGAACATCTTCACTTTTTTTTATATTATTAGATGATATAGCAAAAGACCATCCAAAAGGATTATTTAAGTTTGGAAAAGTTCTTTCCTTATAAAAGAAGAATTCATTATCCTTTAAAATCATAATAACTAAAAAATAAAAACCTTTTTAATAATTTATGTAATTAAATATAATCTAATCAAAGAAATTCAACTTCAAACTTATTCCCTTCTCTTATTGCTTTAGCATTAACAACATTCTTCAAATCTTCTAAAACGGATTTTATTTCTTCATAATCTTCCTTTATCAATGTCAAAACAATCTCTGCATTCATTGCTTTTTTATTCTTGGACTTTTCCTGCCTTACTTGAGAAAGCAAGTCATATAATTTATCCAAAATTTTTATTTGATTTTTATTTTCAGAATTTTCTGATTCTGGCCAAGAAATTATATGTATAGATTTTGTCTTTTCATTCTTCTTAAAATAAGTTTGATATATTTCTTCTGTAATAAATGGCATAATTGGAGCAATCAATTTCAACATTGTTAAAAGAGAGTGATAAAGAGTATATTGAGCAGAGAGTTTTGAATTTCCCTCTCCCTGATAAACTCTTTTCTTAACAATCTCAAGATAATTATCACAAAAATCACTCCAAAAGAAATGCTCAACATCTTGTTTTACTTTTGAATATTCATAATTAGAAAAATTTTCAGTAGACTCTTTAACCAATAAATTCAATTTATTCAAAAATAATTCGTCCAGCTTCTCCAGTTTTTTAGGTTTTTTTCCTTTGTAACCTTCCAAATTCATAAAAACAAATTTTGAAGCATTGATTAATTTATTTATCATCTTAGTTCCTGCAACTAAATCTTTTTCCTGATAATCTAAATCATTTCCTAATTTGCATCCAGCAGCCCAGAACCTCAATGCATCTGACCCAAAATTATTCATAACATCTATTGGTGAAACAACATTTCCTTTTGATTTAGACATTTTCTCGCCACCAAGAGAAACATTTCCAGAGATAGCAATATCTTTCCAAGGAATTTCTTTTTCATGTAAATATCCCTTAACTATTGTATAAAATGCCCAAGTTCTAATTATATCATGCCCTTGAGGTCTTAATGAATAAGGCAATTTTATTTTTCCATTCGTTCCATTTAAACTAGCAGCTATCTGGGGCGTTAATGAAGAAGTTGCCCAAGTATCAAAAACCATCGTCTCGGGTTCTGCATCTGATTTGCACTTTGGACATTTCTTTTTTGTTTGAATAGGATCAACAGGAAGTTCTTTTTCTTCAGCAAGTATTATTTCCTTACATTTTTTACATTCCCATACAGGAATAGGAACACCAAAATGTCTGTTTCTTGAAATACTCCAATCCCATTCCAGTCCATTAACCCAATTATCATATCTTTTTTTCATAAATTCTGGATACCACTTTATTTTATTTCCTTGTTCAAGAAATTTGTTCTTTTTATCAAGAATTTTTATGAACCATTGTTTTGTTGGAATGAACTCTATTGGAGTCTCACATTTATCATGGCAATTGACAACATGCTGTATTTCTTTTTGTTCAATAATAAAATTTTTTTCTTTTAAATCCTCGAGAATTTTCTTTCTTGCTTCTTTAATCTTCAGTCCCTTATACTCCCCATAAATTAGCTTGCCAGTTTTATCAAAGATTATTTTAGGAATTAATTTATACCTGTTAATTGCATCAACATCATATTTATCTCCATATGAACAAACCATAAAAGCACCTGTTCCTTTCTCAAGGTTTGCAGAAGTATCTTCAATTATAGGAACTTCAAAATCAAACAAGGGAACTTTTGCATTTTTTCCAACTAAATTTTTATACCTTTTGTCTGAAGGATGAACAAAAACTGCTACACAAGCTTGTAACATTTCTGGCCTTGTTGTAGCTATAGGCAGTTCTTTTCTTCCACAATAAAATTTGAGTGTTGAAAATAAGTTTTTTTCTTCTTTATCCTCTAATTCGGCTTGAGCAATAGAAGTTTGACAATCGGGACACCACATTGTAGGAAATTCTTTTTGATATGCCTCCTTTGCTTTGTACAAATCAATAAACGATTTTTGAGAAATCTTTCTTGAATGATTATCAATTGTAGAATAATATAAATCGTAATCTGCTGATATTGCAAGATTCTTAAAATCCTGTATACAATTCGGAGTAATTTCTTTTAAGGTCTTTAAACACAAATTGATGAAATCTAATCTGCCCATATTCTTGCTTTTAACATTATTTATTTTTTCAATAAATCTTTCAGTAGGCAAACCGTTATCATCGGTTCCAAAAGGATAGAAAATACTAAATCCCTTCATCCTATTAAACCTAACCATAAAATCTTGCTGAGAATAACTAAATGCATGTCCTATGTGCATTTTACCAGATATATATGGCGGGGGCGTATCAACTGAATATATTTTGTTTTTATTTTTAGAGTCAAATTTGTATATCTTTTCTTTTTCCCAATAGGTTTTCCATTTATTCTCAATTTCCTTGAAATTAAATTTTGAATCAGCCATGATTATACCAAGAATAAAGTTATTTAAGAGTTTTTCTATATATTCAAAGAAATAGAAGTTAATATGTAATAATGCTTAAAAATAGCAATTATATGAAGAGTTTATGAAGAAAATAATAAAGTTTAGTGAATTAGATATTGATAATAAAGAATTTAATATAATCAAATCAGACTTAGAGAAACTAATTGCTCTTAAACCAAGCGAAGATATAATTAAATTTTCAAATAAAGTAAATTGGACTATAGATCAAAAAGATATTACAGTAATAAAGGGTAATCCTATATCTTATAGAGTTGAATTTTATCATAATGAAATAGAAGGGGAAAGAAAGAAGTGTTATATGGGTTCATTAAGTTATAATTCTCCTGTTGAGCTTAACAAATAATTTAAAAACTATCTTTTTCTAAAATAACAATGGCATCTGACAATAAAGTAAGTCTTCCGGGAAGCTTCGGAGGATTAATGCGGTTTAGTGAAGAATATTCTAGTTATATAAATCTAAAACCTGCGCATGTGATAGCATTTGTAATTTTAATAGTTGCAATCAGAGTTGCTATGCCTTGGATATTTTAAGATGTTTTCAGGAATTAACCCAAAAAAAATGCAAGCCATGATGAAACAAATGGGAATTTCTCAACAAGAGATAAATGCTTCTAGAGTCGTAATTGAAAAGAGGGAAGGAGGAAAAATAACAATTGAAAATCCTTCTGTAACAAGAATAATAATGCAGGGTCAGGATACTTTTCAAGTTGTAGGAGACCATATTGAAGAGTCCACAGAAGAAAATGAAATTTCAGAAGAGGACATAGAAACAATAGTCAAAAAAACAGGAGTTTCAGAAGAAGAAGCTAGAGAAGCTCTGGAAAGAACAGGGGACTTAGCCGAAGCAATTTTAGAGTTAAGTGAATAAATAGCAAATTTTAATCATATAATCAAAAATATACCAAAAACTTTTACTCCTAAGAAACAGCAAAAGATATATAAATACCGTCGTCTTGATAAATTACACTTCTAAATGAGATTATAAGAAGACGAAAGTATGGAAGATATTATACAAGAAAAAATAAGCGCCGACCACCTCTTATATGTAAGCCTAAAATATACAAAGACTTGCGATGTAATAAAGAATCTTATTCTGAGATGGAGAAAGATGATTGAGACAAGTATAGAAGAGATTCTCAAGCATGCAAAGAAAATAAAAAAGATTTCTTCAATATCCTCAAACCCTCTTGGAAAAATAGAAGAAGTGAAAAAAATTTTCAAAAAAGACAAGAATTTTTTAGAAGTAATCGAAATGTATGAGATGTTTAGAAAAATTGACGAATTAAGAACAGAGAGGATTGGAGAGTTCAGAAAGAATGTTACTCTACGAATTTTTTATCAAGGAAAAGAGATAAATGTTAATTTGGAAAAATTAAAAGAATATGCTGAAAGGTTAGAAAAGTTTATAAGCCTTACAAAGCAATTTTTAGTATCAAAATAGATTAAATACATCTAAAGAATATTGTAAAATGAACAAAATAATCGTTATAACATCTGGAAAAGGAGGAGTTGGAAAAACAACAACAGCGATAAATCTAGGTGCCGCTATGAACTATTTTGGTGAAGATGTTTTACTAATTGATGGAAACTTATCAACCCCAAATATAGGGGTTTCCCTTAATTCTCCGGAAGTTCCAATAAGTTTAAATCATGTCCTTTCAAACAAAGCAGAAGCTCACGAAGCAGTTTATGAACATGAATCTGGAATGAAAATAATGCTTTCTTCTTTGTCGATGAAAGAATTAAAAAAAATAAAACCCGATAGAATTAAAGACTTCAAAAGAGACTTCAAAAAGATATCCAATTATGTAATAGTAGACAGTTCTGCTGGTTTAGGAAATGAAGCTACTTCTGCGATAGATTTGGCAGACGAGTTAATTATTGTAACAAATCCGGAAATTCCTGCAATAACAGATGCATTAAAAACAATAAAACTAGCCAAACAAATGAATAAAGAAATAATGGGTGTTATAGTCACAAGAGTAAGAAATGATGATATAGAGATGTCTCCTGAAAATGTAAGAGACATGCTTGAAGTACCTATTTTAGGTATGATTCCTGAAGACAATCACGTAAAAAAAGCATTAAATAAAAAAGATGCAATAATTCATGTTTATCCTAAATCAAAATCTGCACGAGCTTACAAAGAAATTGCTGCTCAAATTCTTGAAATAGACTATGATTCAAGAAAAGACGCCCCTACAATATGGGAAATTCTGTTTAAAAAGAAAGATTAATTATATAATTATCTTCGTGAAATTAATTATCTGTAACAGTTCTTTTGGGGGTTTACAATATTAACAAGATTAAGTTTATGAGAATAATCAATGTGATTTTACCACGATAACTATTTCTTTTAATAAAAAAATAAATTCAAGAGTTTAACTTATCTTGCATCCATTTTCAATATCTTTCTCTGGAGAAATCAAAACAACCTGAGAATGATCTTCTGAAACACCAGCAAGCAACATTCCCTGAGATTCAATTCCTTTCATTAATCTTGGCTTAAGATTAACAAAAACAACAATCTTCTTCCCCTTGAGTTCTTCTTTAGAATAATATTCCTTAATTCCAGCACAGATGGTTCTTTTTCCAATTTCTTCTCCAACATCTAAAGTAAGTTTATACAACTTATCTGCTCCTCCAATATCTTCAACTTTCTTGATTTGAGCAACTCGCAAATCAATCTTTTGCCATTCACCAAATTCAATTATTCCTTCCATAGTTTATTTTAAAGAAAAAAAGGTTTAAAAAATTTTGGATAGTTTAAGGCATTAAAAAATTTATCATCCACTTGTCTCGATGTAACCACAAGCTGATGTAGCATCTGATGGGCAAATAGAAGCATATCTTATCTGTGTAACCGCTCCATATTCACAAAATATTTGTTGTACAGGTGTTGCATAAATCTGCCATTCTGGTGGAGCAGGCATAGCATAACCATCTAAATAATAAGGACATAAATCTGTAGCACAATCTGATTCAACATAACATGTATCATATATATAACAATCAGTTTCAGGTATAAGGGGACTCCAATCTACCCAATTACACTCAAAACCAACACCCCCGCAACCCCAAGTCCTAGTAGCAGAATCGTACTTTAATGCTTGAAGATCTCCACTACAACTAGGAGGAACATTTGTAGTAGCAACCCATGAACCTCCTGAAAAAATTAACATTCCCTCATTTCCATTTGGGGGAGCTAATTCACCGATACTATGCCCAAAAACAGAAGGTGTTCCAAGATTGTCATACCTAAAAGCAGTAACTCCAACTCCAAGAAATATAATCACAGCAAAAAAAATAGCCGAATAAAAAAATCTATTTGAGATATTCAACTCTATTTTCTTAATCTCTTTTTTACCCCTCATTCTATTTTTAATCATTTTTACTATTTAAATTTATCTTCTTCTTTTTAATAAGTTCCACAGCTCCATGTTCGTGTTGCTGAATCATATTGAACAAATTCCAAAGATCCTGTGCAGGCAACAGGTGCATTTGTGCTACAAAACCAAACACCCTCGGAAAACATTAAAATTCCAGCACATCCAATGGGAGGAGCTATTTCTCCTGTACTATGCCCAAAAACAGAAGGGGTTCCAAGATTGTCATATCTAAAAGCAGTAACTCCAACACTTAAGCATAATATGCCCAAAACTAGAACAAAAATATAAACTGCTTTCAGAGAAATAACTATCTTCACCATCTTAATGATAAATTAGAAAGAGTTATTTAAATACTTTTTGATAATTCTCGTTAAATTTTCTTAAAAAGGATTTCATCCTTCTTTATCTTTGCTTTTTCGCTTAAAGAGGATTTAATCTCACTGAACAAAATCTTGAACCCAAACTGCTTTGCAATTTTTTCTGAAGTGCCTGGAATAAATGGCCAAAGTAAAATTCCGATAGCTTTTATTGAGTCAGCTAATTCATACAATATCTTTTTATCCTTGCTTTCCCATACTTTGTTTTTCTGAACATACTCATTGCATATGTCAATAAATGCAAAAATTTCATTCAATACTTTATCAAACTCGAAATTGTCAAATAATTTCTCTATTTTTCTAAAATTTAATTTTTTCAAGAGTTTATTTTCACATTTTTCAATTCCATTTTTTTCAATTAAAGTGGATACTCTTGAAATCAGATTTCCCAATTTATCTGCAAGTTCGTTATTATGCCGAGCAACAAGCGCTTTTTCTAAAAAATCCCCATCTTCTCCAAAAGGAGTGCTTCTAAATAAAAAGTATCTTGCAGAATCAACTCCTGCAATAGAAATTAATTCATCTACATTTACAACTTTTCCGCGAGATTTTGATATCTTCTCATTATTAAAAGTCCACCATCCATGAGCAAAGATTGTTTTAGGCAATTCAATTCCAGCAGACATTAAAATTGCAGGCCAATAAACAGTATGAAACCAGATAATATCTTTTCCAATCAAATGAACATCTGCCGGCCAAAATTTACCCTTGTCTTTCATCTGAGTAGCAGAATAATAATTCAAGAGAGCATCAAACCAAACATAAACAATATGCGTTTTATCGAAAGGAATTTTAATTCCCCAGTCAAAACTAGTTCGTGAGATACTCAAATCATTCAATCCTTCTTTAACTCGATTTATAATTTCTTTTCTTCTTCTTTCAGGAAGAATAAATTCTGGATGTCCCTCATATAGATTAAGAAGTCTTTTTTGATAATTAGATAATCTAAAGAAATAACTTTTCTCTTTTAGTAATTCTATTTTTTTCTTATGGACAGGGCAATTTCCGCCTAATAAATCTTTCTCAGTATAATATGCTTCACAAGCAGTACAATAATACCCCTTATATTCACCAAGATAAATATCTCCTTTATCATAAACCTTCTGCAATATTTCTCTAACTACCTTTTCATGCTCAGAATCTGTTGTTCTTATAAAATAATCATAATCTATGTTAAGTTTTTTCCATGCTTCTTTAAATTTAGGAATTAATTCATCAACAAATTCTTTGGGCTTTTTTCCTTTTTCTTTTGCAACGCTTTCTATTTTCTTTCCATGCTCATCTGTTCCCGTAAGGAAAAAAACTTCTTTTCCGATAAGCTTATTCCACCTCGCCAAGATATCTGCCGCTAAAGTAGTGTATGCGTGTCCAATATGAGGAATGTCATTTGGATAATAAATGGGAGTTGTAACATAAAATTTTTTTGCCATAAAAGAACAATAGAAATAGAATATAAAAAGTTAATTATTTAAATAATCCTTCAACATAATCTTCAATACTATCATTTTTCTTAGCTCTCTCGTACAAATCTTTATCCTGCACATTTTTCTTAAACAAAACATTCATTTTTAATAGGGTTGGGGAATAGTAAGTATCAAAACTCTCAAGAAGATATCTCAATTCGGTTCCTTCCACCTTTCCTTCAACAGATCTTATAGGAGTAAAAGAATAACTAGAAGAGATTCCAGAAGCTATAGAATCAAGTATTTTCCTTATCTTAGCTTTCCTATTCTTATCATCAACTATCACAAAATGATATCTCACAGAATTCATCTCCTCTGGTGATTTTTCCCAATTCCATCGCACATGCCTTTCTTTTCTCTTTACTTTTCTCATACTTTATAAATAAAAACAGAATATATAACTTTTATTATAACATAGAATATAATATACAGAAACCTTTTAAAACAAAACCCCCATACAATATAACGATGTTTTCAAAAAAAACCTGTAAAAAATGCGGAGAAAAATTAAGCAAAAAGTATGGCTTTTGTCCTATTTGTGGAACTCCTGTAAATAAAAAAACTAAAGATGATGATTTTGGAATGCTTGGAAGAAATGACTTTCTAGAAAATTCCGATGCTCTTTCAACTTCTTTATTCGGGGGATTAAGCGGAGGGATAATGAACAAAATGTTTAACAATGCAATGAAAATGCTTGAAAAAGAACTGCAACAGAATATGAAAAATCAAAATCCAAATATGAATAATTTAAATAATATGCCAAGAACCAAGTTTAGACTGATGATAAATGGCAAAGAAATAAATCTAAATGATGGGGCAATTACTGGAGCCGGAAATCAAAAAAAAGAACTTTCAAGAGACAGTGCAAAAAAAGTAAAAATCAATGAATTCACAGAGGATCAGACTGAAAAGTTTGCAAAATTAAAAAAGGTAATGCCAGAAAGTCGTCTAAAAAGAATAGATGATAAAATTATTTATGAAATTGAACTTCCAGGGGTAGAATCTCTAAAAGAGACCTCAATTGTAAAACTTGAGGATGGAATAGAGATAAAAGCTCTTGCGGAAAAGAAAGCATATCTTAAGAGAGTTCCCTTAACTCTCCCAATATTAAATTACTCCCTTTCGGACAATACATTAGTTCTTGAATTTAAAGGAAATTAAGAAATTCTAATATAAAATAGATGAGGCTGCACAGATTTGAACTGTGGACCCCTGCCTTGCTGAATTCAAACTGAGTTCGGCAGACCAAACTTGTTTGAGTCTATCAGAGCAGTGCTCTAACCCGACTGAGCTACAGCCTCATTATGATTTTGTAGATGGAAGGGTTTGTTCGCTAGAACTTTAACCCGACTCAGAAGGTCTAACCTTCTGGAGCTACAGCTTCATGTAAAAATCAAATTTAAACAATTTATAAAAGTTGCCTAAATCACTTTTTAGAAATCTTATTCAATTCTCTCACAATTTTCTTCATCCCAGTAGAACCAAAGCTCTTTTTTCCTCTTTCTGTATCTGAAAGTCTTTTTACTTCTTGTAGTTTTGCCCTTATAACTGGAATCAAAATTATCTGAGCGATTCTCATTCCTTTCTCTATTTCAATTGTCTTTTCATTCATGTTAACGAGCATTATTGAGACTTCCCCCCTAAATCCACTATCAAATGTTCCTGCAACAGTATGTATATTCATTTTCTGAACAATTCCCGCCCTATCTCTAACCAATCCCACATGCCCTTCAGGTATTTCAATTGCAATCCCTGTTCTTACTGTCTTTTGTTCCAAGGGGAATAGACTAACATTCTCAATTGCCTTAACATCAAAACCAACATCTGTTTCAAAGGCATACTCTGGAGTTTCTGCACTTTTAGACAATTTGAGAAAATTTAAACTAACTTCAGATTTGTCCTCTTTCTTTTTAATTTTAACTTTCTTATTAACACTCTTTTTCATGCAATAAAAAAACAGCTAAACTTTATAAATTATTCTAAGAAATAGTTACCTAAATTTATTTAAATATATTAAGCTTACACTAACTATAGCAAAAAAATTAATAAAGATTGTAGAAAATAGATTTCCCTTTGAAGCAAGAGAGATTGATTTTTCCTCCTTAGAATCTCGAGAAAGAATAAATAAAATTTTAGAAAAACAAAGAGCAATAAGGAAAAGTATAAATTATTCTCAAGCAGATTTGGAAAAAATATACTTTCCAAGATTTGTACCTAATTATGGAAAATAATCCATTAACGACAATCCAACCTCAACCTTTTTAAATGAACTTTTTCTAAAATAAGAATGACAAGACAAAAAATCTTTCAGATTTTTAGCTCATTCGTTTTGCGGGAGCAAATCAAATGAAAGGAATGTATTCTCATATAAGACGAGCATGGAAAGAACCAAATCCAGCAGTTCTTAGAAAAAGAATGACTGAATGGAGAAAATCAGAAGCGCAAGTTAAAGTTGAAAAGCCACTACGATTAGATAAAGCAAGAGCTTTAGGTTACAAAGCTAAAAAGGGTTTTGTTGTTATAAGGATTAGATTAAAACGGGGGGGGCATAGAAGAGAAAGACCAATAAAAGGAAGGAGAGGAAAAAGAATGCACACAAGAAAAAATCTAACAATGTCTTATCAATGGATTGCGGAACAAAGAGTACAAAGAAAATATTCTAACTTGGAAGTTTTAAACTCTTATCTAATAGGAAAAGATGGAATTTATGGATTTTATGAAGTTATTTGTGTTGACCCACAAAGACCAGAAATAAAAAATGATAAAACCCTCAATTGGATAAGCAATCCTAAAAACAAAAAAAGAGCAATGAGGGGACTTACAAGTTCTGCAAAAAAATCCAGAGGATTAAGAAGCAAAAGCCCAACTAACAAAGCACGTCCAAGTGGAAAAGCCGGAAAAAAATTAATTCCAAATTCCGGAAGAAGATATATTATGCATAGATAATTGAATATAATAATTCTTAAAAATACCTATTTATAAGATTTTAAATGAAATCAGTTGAAAATTTAACAAAAGGAGATCATATGGCATTTGGCTTTAATTATAATGGTGGAGAACCCAATGAAATAATTGTAGATAATATAACAGAAATATATGAAAAAGATGTTTTGATACATTTTGTTTATGGATATAAATCCTTATCTGAATCTGTAAAAAAAGAGGATATTTTAGCAATAGGAAATTCAAAAGGTAGGGGGAGGATTAAAGGGTGGACTGGAAGTTACGATATTTTAAATCAGGAAAAGATTGATAACATTCTAAATAAAAAATAGATAATTCAATCTCCAAAACTTATTTAAACTTCTTCTCTGTTTTATAATTATGATTCAATTTAAAGGAAGTGAAACTGAAAAAAATTTATTGAAAGCATTCGCGGGTGAAAGTCAAGCAAGAAATAGGTATACATATTTTTCATCTGTTGCCAAAAAGGAAGGATATGAACAAATTTCTGCAATATTCACAGAAACAGCGGACAATGAAAAAGAACATGCAAAAATATTCTTCAAACATCTGGAAAAGTCTGAAGGGAAAGCAGTAGAAATAACAGCTTCTTATCCAGCAGGAAAAATCGGAACAACAAAAGAAAACCTTCTTGCAGCTGCAAATGGAGAGCATGAAGAATGGGGAAAATTATACCCTGAATTTGAGAAAACAGCAAGAAAAGAAGGATTCAAGGAAATTGCAGATTCTTTCAAGGAAATTGCAGAGGTAGAGGAACAGCATGAGAAAAGATACAGAAAACTATTAAAAAATGTGGAAGAAAAAAAAGTTTTCAAAAAAGATAAAGTAGTCAGATGGAAGTGCAGAAATTGTGGCTATATTCATGAAGGACCAGAAGCACCTGATGAATGCCCTGCTTGCAAGCACCCCCAGTCTTATTATGAATTATTAGAGGAAAATTATTAAACAAGAGTCTCACAATTTAAAATGACAAAGAAAAAAGAAATTTACAAATGCGAAATATGCGGAAATATTGTGGAAGTTCTACATGAAGGGAGAGGAAAATTAGTTTGCTGTGGAGAGCCGATGAAACTTCAAGAAGAAAATATAGTTGATGCTTCTCATGAAAAACATGTTCCAGTTATTGAAGGAAAAAAAGTAAAAATAGGTTCAGTTGAACATCCGATGATACCTGAACATTATATTGAATGGATTGAAGCAACATCAGAAGATGGGACAGTTTCAAAAGTTTTCCTAGAACCTGGAATGAAACCAGAAGCAGAGTTTTGTTTCACACCAATAAGTGCTAGAGAATATTGCAATCTCCACGGATTATGGAAAAAAGAAGAAGAGTAAATAATTAAAAAGAGATTTTTCTTAATTAATTCATGCTGTACAAAAAACTTGCAGAACTCTACGAGTCTTTAGGGAGCACAACAAAGAGACTTGAAAAAATAGATACTCTCTCAAAATTTTTGGAACATCTATCTACGGAAGACAGAGAAGTAATTTATCTTCTAGAAGGGAATATTTATCCGGAATACGATGAGCGAAGGATTGGAATTTCCAATCAGTTAGCAATAAAAGCAATTTCAAAGGCAACAGGAACAAATTCAAAAAAAGTTATTCAGGAATGGAAAAAATTAGGAGACTTAGGAGAGGTTGCAAAAAGATTAACCTCAGAAAAGAAACAGAGAACTCTTGCTTCTCATACTTTAACAACAAAAAAAGTCCTTGAAAATTTAAGAAAACTTCACGAATTGGAAGGAAAAGGAACAATTGACAAAAAGCTTTCTCTAATAACCGAATTGCTTACTTCTGCAGAACCAGTTGAAGCACTTTATTTAACAAGAACATTAATCGGAGATTTGAGAATCGGAACCCAAGAATCAACTATAAGGGAATCATTTGCAAAAGCATTTTTTGAGAATGTAGAAGACGCTCCAGATAAAATTCAGGAAGCAATTGACAAATCAAATGATACTGCTGAAGTTTTTGATTATTGCAAAAAAAGAGATATAAAAGAGCTGAAGAGAATTTCCATGCAAATTGGAAAACCAATAAAAGCAATGCTTGCACAAAAAGTATCAACAATAGAAGAGGGATTTAAAGCACTCGGAACACCATGTGCAATAGAATACAAATACGACGGATTTAGAATGATAATTCATAAAAAAAATTCAGAGATAAAATTATTTACAAGGAGTCTTGAAAATGTAACCAAACAATTCCCCGAAGTTGTTGAGTATATAAAACAATTTGTAAAAGGAGATTCTTTGATTTTAGATTCGGAAGCAGTAGGATACGACAAAAAAACAAAAAAATACACTTCCTTTCAACATATAAGTCAAAGGATAAGAAGAAAATATCATATTGAAAAATTACAGAAAGAACTTCCTGTTGAAGTAAATGTTTTTGATATTTTATATTATAACGGGAAAACTTTACTTGAAGAACCATTTGAAAAAAGGGCAAAATTAGTAAGGCAAATAGTGATAAATAAACCCTACAAAATAATCTCTGCAAAACAAATAATAACTTCTGATGAAAACAAAGCAAAAGAATTTTACAAAGAAGCCCTAAGAAATAATCAAGAAGGAGTGATGATGAAAAATCTTAAGGCTCCTTACAAGCCAGGAAGAAGAGTTGGAAATATGCTTAAAATGAAACCAGAAGAAAAAGATTTGGACTTGGTCATCACAGGTGCGGAATACGGAAAAGGAAAACGTTCTGGGTGGTTTTCAAGCTTCATTATCTCGTGCAAAGGAAAAAATAGCGGGGAATATCTTGAGATTGGAAAAGTAGGAACAGGAATTGTTGAAAAAGAGGAAAGCAAAGAAGACAATGCAAAAGTTTCATTCAGCGAATTAACAGAAAAGATAAAACCCCTAATAGAAAAAGAGGGAAAAGACAGAGTTTATATAAAACCAAAAATAATTGTGGCTATAACTTATCAGGAAATTCAAAAATCTCCTAATTATAATTCTGGGTGGGCATTGAGATTTCCAAGAATAACTACTTTAAGACCAGATAGAGGGCTTCATGACATTGCCAGTTTAGATGATATTGAAAAGGATTTCAAGAATCAAAAAAGAAACTGGCGATATGGTTAATCCCCATAAAATCTATAAACTTCCTGCTCATATATAGATTATGAAATTCGAAGGTGCCCAAAAGTTTGTTTCATTGGCAGTAAAATTGATTTTATTTCTGTCCATTTTTAATTCAATTTACAACCATCTCTGGCATCTTGCATCAATCAGCATTTTTCTGCTAATTCTCCTTTTTATTCCACAGACGATAAAAAAATACGAAATAAAGATTCCCTCAGAATTTGAATGGATTCTTCTGATATTTGTTATAGTTACTCTTTTTATTGGAAAAACAGGAGGGATAATAACCTCTGTAGTATTTGGGATAGCAGTTGCAATGGTTGGCTTTATGATTCTTGCAATCTTATATTCAAGTAATCAAATAAAGAAAAATTATTTTTTAATCCTCTTTTTTTCCTTCAATTTTGCAGTCGCTTTTGGATTTGCAATTGAACTTGCAAAATATTACCTAAAAATATTACTTGGGCAGGAACTCTCAGCAGACCTTTATGCTTATTCTATGCAAACAATGACTTTTGTAGTACTAGGCGCAATAATATCTTCTATAATCGGGTATATTTATATGAAATATCATCCGGGAATACTAAAGAATTTTATTACAAGAATGACTGAAAAAAATCCTAAATTATTTCAAAAACCAGAATTACTAAAAGATGAAATAATGGAAGCAATAAAAAAAGGAGAGAATGAAAAATTAGAATTCAAATCAACATTAAGAATGAACCTTCACACAAGCGAGATAGACAGAAAAGTGGAATTTTCTACATTAAAAACTATCGCTGCATTTATGAATTCTAATAATGGGGTCTTGCTCATTGGAGTTGAAAATTCAGGAAAAATAGTAGGCATAGAAGAAGACAAATTTGAAAGCACAGACAAATATCTCCTCCATCTTACAAATATAATAAAAACAAAAATAGGAAAAAAATTCCTTAATCTAATAAGTTTTAATTTAGTTGGAATAGAAGATAAAAATATCTTAAAAATAGAATGTGAAAAAAGCAAAATTCCTGTTTTTGTACACTCTTCTACAGATGAAGAGGAATTTTACATAAGGGCAGGTCCTTCAAGTATTCAAATAAAAGGAAGCGAGTTGGTAGAGTATATAGAAAAGAATTTCAAGAAGAAAAATTAATTAAAAATTCTCATGCACACAATTATCATTATCCCTTTCATATTTAAGTTTAAACGGAAGCAGGAAATTAGCCAAATTTTTAAGGGTATCTGAACTAACTACAAACCCCCCTTCTGAAACAAAAGGGTTTATTTTCTTTTTGCGCAATATCTCTATTCGATTCATATTATAATTCTGTGGATGCTCTATTCTTTTAAGCAAATTATAAGCTTTATCATCATTAAGTGAATTCACTAAATCCTTGAAAACTCCAGAATAAACATTTTTAACAATGCAATTTACAGGAAAATTAACGGATTTTGATAGAAGCCAATTACTGCCCCCTCTCTCTTCATCCACACTCTTAAAACAAGCAAAACTTGATTTTCCGATTGATTCTTCCTTGAGTTTATTTAATACAAATAGATATTCGTCTTTTAATTTATAATCAAATCGCAAATTATTTTCACTTTTTTTTATCACTTTCTTAAAATCACTCTTTCCTTCATTCCCCCCCTTAACCCATCTAAAAGTTCCAATATATTCGGATAGCTCTTTATCAGCAAGAGGATTGACAAGCAATCTAAAAAAACGATAATGAATATTATCTTCCCAAATATCCTCTAACCCTTTTCTTGCATCAGATTTATTAAAATGCCACCACCCGTTAAAGTCTTTAAATGTATTGGGCAGGTTAATCTCAACAAATCCTTCTTTATTAAAATTCATTTTCCCAGAAAAATCATTCTCCATTAGAAATTTTGTCTATTTTTCTTTATAAAAACTGCTGTAATTCAAAGTATATAATCCACCCAAGTTCCTTCTTCATCAATCTCATTTTCCTTATGTTTTATAACTCCAACAAAATTTCTTCCGTTTTTTAACCATTCATATACTTTCTTGTCTCCTGGATTCTTTGGGAGAGATTCAATCTCTTTTAATGAGGGTATCCAAAATGGAATTCCTTCATCACTCTCTTTTAATTCTCCAGTATAATCTGTTGCTGAATAAATCTGAACAAAAAAATTATCTGGATTTGGCCAATTATCAAAAATTCTATCTTTGTTATCAAAAAGAATTACTCCTCTTAAAACAGGATTAATTAATGTTACCCCTGTTTCATCCCAGATTTCTCTTATAACTGATTTCGTTCTTCCTTCTAAATTATCTAATCCTTTTTCATAGGGTTCTAATTTTCCTCCAGGTAAAGTGTAATATCCTGAATTGGGGTCATTCTCTCTTTCAACTTTTTTAAGCATTAAAATACCTTTATCACAAATAAGATAGCCCATTGTCCCATATTTCATAAAATTCATTAGAAAGACAAATTTAAAAGAATTTATCTTTTTCAAGATATATAATAAATGTATCCTCCTCGAAGCCTTTATAAACTCAAATTTTCTTTATAAACTCATAATGGCAGCACAAAGCAATTACAAAATTCAAAACATTGTTGCAACCGCTTCTTTAGGAAAACCCGTTCCATTAACAAAACTTGCAAGAACACAACCAAATACAGAGTATAATCCCGAAACTTTTCCTGGGTTAGTTTTAAGAGTTAAAGAGCCAAAATCAGCTGTTCTTGTATTCTCTTCAGGAAATTTAGTTTGCACAGGAACAAAATCCCTCACTCAAGTTAGAGAAGTTATAGATGCTGTAATAAAACAACTAAAAAAGATAAACGTGAATATAACTACAAAACCAAAAATAACAGTTCAGAATATAGTAGCTTCTGGAAGTATCGAACTTAAGCTTAATCTTAATTTTTTAGCACTTGAAATGGAAAATACAGAATACGAACCAGAACAATTTCCAGGATTGGTTTACAAATTAGTAGAACCTACAGCTACTTTCCTTCTTTTCTCAAACGGAAAACTGGTTTGCACAGGAACAAAGAACAAAGAACAACTTGAAGACAGCATGGCACAATTGCTGAAGAATGTAAAGGCTGCACTTAAAAATTATAATAAATAATTTTATTTAAAAAGTTCGTAAGTTATAGCCCCAATAGCGACAGCGTATAGAACATATTTAGTAACATCCAATGTAGTTCCTAAGCCTTTATTTATAGAAGATTGAATTGGCCCAAGTTCTAACTCATAATTAACTCCTTCCATAAATCCTTGATATCCTTTTGGGTGAAACATCATTCTGAGATAATTTTCTAAATTAATTCTTGCCCTTGGGTCTCTTTTCATCTGCTGTTCTTTTTTTTCCATATTTTCCATACAAAATAGTTATTTATAAGCATTTCTTCACTAATTTATACAACAACCCCAATACATTTCATAATTTATACAAATCTATAAAAAAGCCAACTTTCTTTAATTTTTATGGTAGAAGAAAGAGCAAGCTCTTTCATGCATATTAATAAGGGGGAATTTTATTAACATGGAAGAAGGGGAGTATTCTGAAGAAAATTATCCATCAGAAATGCCTGAAAGTGCACCTAAAAAGAAGCCAAAATCAGAGGATTTAATCACTGAAGCGAAGAGTTTCTTTAATTTTAACAAAGAAGACCTAGGAGAATCCATTCGTAAGAAGACAAATACCATTTTTCTTGATTTTATGAAACTTACAGAGTTCTCAAACAAGTTATCTGATGAGATTATTATAAACCCTGAAGAAACCTTAAGTCTTATAGAACAAGGGGTTGAAGAATTAGGGTTGGTAAAAAACATAAGAATCAGACTTAAGAATCTCTCTGATGCACACCAAATTAAAATAAGAAATATCCGTTCAAAACACCTCAATGAACTTATAATCCTTGAGGGGATAATAAGGCAGGCTTCAGATGTTCGTCCACAGGTAGTAAATGCAAAATTTGAATGTCCGAGTTGTGGAACAGTTATATCTGTTTTACAAATTGAAAAAAAGTTTCGAGAACCCAGCAGATGCTCTTGCGGAAGAAGAGGGGGATTTAGATTGATTTCCAAAGACATGGTAGATACTCAAAGATTGGTTGTTGAGGAATCTCCCGAATCTCTTTCTGGGGGAGAACAGCCAAAAAGGATAAATGTTTTTGTTAAAGAAGATTTAGTTGAACCACGAATGGAAGAAAAAACAACTCCAGGAGCAAGAATAAAAATAATTGGAATTTTAAAAGAAGTTCCAGTCCCCTTAACCACAGGAGGATTATCAACTAGATTCGAACTAGCTGTTGAGGCAAACAACATAATTCCTATGGAAGAAACTTTTGAAGAGTTGGACATAACAGATGAGGATGAAAAACAAATTCAAGAACTCTCTGAAGATCCAAGAATATTTGATAATTTAGCGAAAAGCATAACTCCAAGTGTCTGGGGATATGAGGAGATAAAAAAAGCCCTAGTTCTGCAATTATTTGGGGGGGTTCAGAAACAGATGTCAGATGGTTCAAAATCAAGAGGAGATATACATATATTATTAATTGGTGATCCGGGTGTTGCAAAAAGCGTTACTTTAGTTTTTATGTCAAATATCTCTCCAAAAGGAAGATATGTTGTAGGAAAATCAACATCAGGAGCGGGGTTAACTGCAACTGTTGTTCGTGATGAATATTTGAAGGGGTGGAGTTTAGAAGCAGGTGCAATGGTTCTTGCAAATAAAGGGTTGATATGCATAGATGAATTAGAAAAAATGGACCCCCAAGATAGAAGTGCTATGCACGAGGCAATGGAACAGCAAACAGTAACTATTTCAAAAGCAAATGTACAAGCAACTCTAAAAGCTCAGACTTCTGTTTTAGCTGCAGCAAATCCCAAATTCGGAAGATTTGATCCATTCATGCCCATTCCCCAGCAAATTGATTTACCTCCAACATTAATAAACCGGTTTGATATTATTTTTACATTAAGAGATATTCCAGATAGAACAAAAGATGAGAGAATCGCAACCCATGTTTTAAAAGAGCATCAAAAAGAAACAAAAGAAGTTCTGATTGATTCAACTTTATTTAGAAAATATGTTGCTTATGCAAAGCAAAAAATAAATCCCAAATTAACCCCAGAATCAGTTGAAGAATTAAAAAGGTTTTATGTTGAATTAAGAAACAAACCTGTAACTTCTGAAAGTGCAATGAGACCCATCCCTATTTCAGCAAGACAATTACAGGCATTAATTAGAATGTCAGAAGCATCAGCTAAAATGAGATTAAGTGAAGAAGTGTCTAAAGAAGATGCAAAAAGAGCCATTGAATTAATGACTTATTATCTTACACAAGTGGGATATGATTATGAATCAAAAACATTTGATATTGATAAGATATCTGGAAAGTTTTCTTCTTCCCAGAGAAATAAGATATTCATGGTTAAAGAAGTAATAACTGCTCTTGAGAGCAAAATGGGTAAAATGATTCCATACGAAGAAATTGAAAAAGAGCTTGAAGAAAAAATAAGCAAAGATGAACTTGAAGATGTGATAAACAGGCTTGTTAAAGACAATGAAATTTATAGACCAAAGAAAGGGTATATTGGAGTGTTTTAACTCATAAAAACTTATAAACCTGTAAAAATTTTAGAGAAATATAAAAGATGGCAGAAACAGGACAATTTAAACGAAACGTTGCACACAAACTAAGAATAAGCGATATTCTTCTTGGAAAGCCGGTTATGGCGGATGAAAGATTTTCTTTTTTAGAGCTGGGGGATAAAAAGATAATACGAATAAACCTCGTTGGAAATATTGTGGATAAATTCGAAAGTGAAGGGGATAGAAAATATATCTTTTTAAAATTAGATGATGGTTCAGGGCAAATAAGTCTGAAAGTCTTTGGCGATGATATCGGAAAATTTAAAGATATTATCCAAGGCTTAACTGTTTTGGTTGTTGGAACTCTAAGGCATTGGAATAATGAAACTTATATTCAACCGGAGATAATAAAGGAGCAGGATATAAAATATCTCCTTGTAAGAAAATTGGAGCTTGAAAAAGAACAGCCTCAAAGAACAACTTCTATTGAAAAATCAAAAATAATTGCAATAAAGGATAAAATACTTGACCTTATAAAAAATGCAGAAGACGAAGGCGGAATTGAAAAAGAACAGATTATAATAAAATTAAAAGAGGGTTCTCCTGAAATAATAAATCAAGAAATAAAGAAATTCTTAGAGGAAGGAATTATATTTGAACCTCGCCCAGGAAAAGTAAGGTACCTGGGATAAAAAAGATAATTATCTGAATCTATAATTGTAAAATCAGCAATTAGTCTAAATTTATTAAATAATATATAGCAGTTTACATTAACTAAATATTAACTTTGAGTGATAACGAGCATTTTATAAACTCCTTCTTTGAAATTATATAATGACAGACTACGAAAAACTTCTTGAAGAAGCATACACCAAAGTAAAACAAATTGAAGGAAAGGGAGAAAGATTTGAAATTCCAAAAATAGAAGGGCATATAGAAGGCAAGAAAACAATTTTAACAAATTTCCTGCAGATTGTTTCTTACTTGAGAAGGGACCCCGAACATTTTCAAAAATTCATATTGAGGGAACTTGCAACTTCTGGCCAGAGAGAAGGGGATAGATTAGTTTTAAACAATAAAATTCCAAGCGCAAAAATAAATTCAAGAATAGAACAGTATACAAAAGAATTTGTTTTATGCAAGGAATGCGGGAAACCGGATACAGAACTAAAGAGGGAAAATAGATTAACTTTTCTTCATTGTTTGGCTTGTGGAGCAAAACATCCTGTAAGAGAGAAAATCTAAATGTTTATAAAAGAATTTTTCTTGAGAAAATAAGAAAAACTTCAAATTAAACAAATGGAGGTAAAAAATGGTAGAAGCTTATTGTGTTAAGTGCAAGAAAAAAGGACAAAAAATGAAAGATGCTGTTATGCATACAACTGCTAAAGGCGGTTTCATGGCAAAGGGAAAATGTCCTGATTGTGGAACAGTCATGTGTGCTATGATGTCTAAAGACAATGCAGAAAAGGCAATCAAGACTGGTGAAGCAAAGAAAGGGCACTAAAAAAATTAATTATTTTTTAATTGGTATCTTAAAATGTTTGTAAATATAATAAAATCTTACAGAAATGTAGTTGCAATCTGTGATAGAGAATTAATTGGAAAGAAATTTGAAGAAGGAAAATTCCAGTTGGATGTTAAGGAAAATTTCTTCAAGGGGAAAGAAGTCTCAAAAGAAGAAGCATTAGAAATAATGAGAGACATGAAACTTGAAGATTCAACCTTCAATATTATTGGGGAAAAAGCGATAAATATTGCTCTTGAAGCAGAAATAATTGCAAAGGAAGGAGTTGGAAAGATAGCAGATATACCTTTTGCACTTGTACTCATGTAGAAGTGCAAGCTAAAGATTTTAATTTTTTATCTTGCGTTAATTCTTATGTAATAATTTAAAAACTCCCTTTCTTTTTTTTAAAACATGGAAAATAATGATGAAGAAGTTCAAATAACGCGTGCAAAACTCCCAAGAGGGGAAGAAGTTATAGGAGTGATTGAAGAACGTCTTGGGGGAAATAAAATGAAAGTAAATTGTTTTGATGGAAAAACACGAAATTCAAGAGTTCCTGGAAGATTAAAAAGAAAACTTTGGCTTCGCCCTGGAGATATAGTAATTGTAGAACCATGGGAACTTGACAAATCAAAAGGAGATGTAATATTCAAATATCCATCTAATCAAATTGAATGGCTTAAAAGAAATGGCTATTTAAAAACAGAAAAAGAAGAATTCTAATTATAGCTATCTTAGTAAAATCATATAATTTATCAACGCATATAATCTGTTTAATCATAATAACTCCCAATTATAAATAATTAAATTTCCTAAGAAGAATAACGTTTAATTCTCATTAACTTCTAAACCAAATAATATAAACTCAATATTTATTAATCTTAATTTCTTGTCTTATTTTAATGATAAAACTAATTTGTGAAAAAGTAATAAGAATAACAAAGAACAAGAAACAGCTGGAAGAAGAGTTGAATGTAAAAATAAGAAACAGAGGAAAGGAAGTTTATTTTTCTGGAAAGCCAGAAGATGAATATATAGCAGAAAAAATTATTGGAGCTCTCGATTTTGGATTTCCCTTTGCCACCGCTATGCTCATAAAAAAAGACGATTTTATCTTTAAAATAATAAATATAAAAGATTGCGCAAATCAAAAGAATCTTGAAAGAGTAAGAGGGAGAATGATAGGAAAAGAGGGAAAAACATTAAAAACAATTTCTAATTTAAGCATGTGCAGTTTCGAGATGAAAGATAATAAAATAGGAATTATAGGAGACACTGAATGCATCGAAAATGCAGAAGAAGCGTGCAAACTGTTGTTAAAAGGCTCAAAACAGGCAAATGTATATGCTTATCTTGAGAAACATCGTCCAATGCCCTTATTTGATTTAGGCTTAAAAGAAAAGAAAAAACAATAATTTTAAATAATGTCCAAAATTTCAAAGAAAGAAGAATGTCCTAAACTTCGAAAGAAGTTTTCAGCATACAATGATGCCCTTGTAGCTCAGTTGGCTAAAGTTCTAACGAACAAGCCATCTTCGCATTAGGCAAAGAGAATGTCCTAAACTTCGAA